>Ga0307505_10000141_pt1 | contig 90083 bp, 80 predicted proteins | sample 23_S_MG_FD_202183 | JGI IMG/M metagenome (GOLD analysis project Ga0307505, IMG submission 202183) | Soil microbial communities from Populus trichocarpa stands in riparian zone in the Pacific Northwest, United States - 23_S | ecosystem: Environmental > Terrestrial > Soil > Riparian zone > Trees... | reverse complement strand
ACCACCGCCGCTCAGCAGCGGGTTGATCTCGGCGATGTGCTCGTAATGCACCGAAAACTCCCAATTCGGTGCGATGTCGGCGTCGAGCATCAGACGCGCGCGGTTGAGATCGGAGATGCCGTCCTCCAGCTGCGGGATGTCCGAATCGATGCCGAGCAGGAAGTTCTTGTAATAGCCGCGCAGCCGCACGGAACGCTCTCCGGGCAGCGCGAAATCGAGTCCTGGTGCGGCGGACGCCAGTGCTGTCAGGAGGAGGGCGAGGGCGGCGGACCGCGCCAGCCGCCGCTCATTGGTCGCTGTCGATCGCACCGTCGACCAGTCGGATCAGTCGGCTCGCTCGTTCCATTACGCGCGGGTCGTGAGTCGAGAAGATGAACGTGGTCCCGAGGTCGCGGTTCAGATCCTGCATCACGTCGAGGAGAGCCGCGCCGGTGGCGCTGTCGAGATTGGCGGTCGGCTCGTCGGCGAGCACCAGAGCCGGCTCGGCGACTATGGCGCGCGCAATGGCGACCCGCTGTTGCTGGCCACCCGAGAGCTGGTGCGGCCGGCGGTTCTCCAGACCCTCCAACCCGATCTTGCGAAAGACGGCGCGCACGCGACGCTGGCGGTCCTCCGCGTCGACTCCCTGCAGGAGCAGGACGAACTCGGCGTTCTCGAGCGCCGACAGCACCGGGATCAGGTTGTAGGACTGGAAGATGAATCCCAGCCGATCGCGTCGCAGGTTGGCGCGGCCGGCGCGCGACAGGGAGGTGATTTCGACCTCGTCGACCCAGATCCGTCCCTCGTCGGGCGTGTCGAGAGCGCCGATCAGGTTGAGCAGGGTGGTCTTGCCGGATCCGGACGGACCGGCGATGGCGGCGAACTCTCCGGTGGCGATCTCGAGGGAGATCCCGTCGACCGCCGCGACGCGTTGGTCGCCGCTGCCGTAGATCTTGCGCAGGGACTCGGTTTTCACGGCAGGCGGTGTCGACATCGGCCTCTCATCCTCGCGTCGCTTCGGTCGGGTCGGTGCGCGCCGCCCGTACGGCGGGATAGATGGACGCGGCGAGCCCGAGGAGGGCGACGAAGGCAAGCGTCCACTCGATGCGACCGGGGTAGAGATAGGAATACACCAGAGCGTCTATCGGAACGCCCGCCACCGAGAAGCTCTGGTCCATCAGGCTGCTCAGATCCAACCCGTAGGCGGCGAAGTAGCGATGGGTTGCCCAACCGGTCGCCAGGCCGGTGCCGACGCCGAGGGCGGTGAGCAGCATGCTCTCGATGATGACCATGGTGGTGATCTCGCGCGGCCGCATGCCCAGCGCGAGCAGCAGGCTGAACTCCCGGCGCCGCTCGAGCACGGCCATGAGAATGGTGTTGAGCACGCCGAGACTGACCATGATCAGGAGCACGCCGTTGAAGAGGTAGTTGCCGGCGTCGTCGACGACGATGAACTGGGCGAGCTCCGGCATCGCCTGCCGCCATGAGAGCACGCTCGGCGCTTGACCCGCGATCGCCTCGCCCAGCTGGTGCGCGATGGCATCGCGAACCACCGCCGTTCGCTCGGAGCCGTCGAGAAACACGGCGAGATGGGAGATGGCGCCCGGGTTCTGGATCATTGCCTGCAGGTCCTCCAAACGGACCGCGACCACGCGCCGGTCGACCTCGCCCATGCCGGTCGAGAAGATCCCGCGCACACGCAAGAGTTGGCTCTGGATCTCGGTTCCGGCCTGCGTCATGAGCACCACCTTGGAGCCGATGTCGACGCCGAGCTTGTCGGCCAGCCCGGCGCCGATCGCGGCCGGCGGCGTGCGGTCGTCGCCCGCGAGAAACTCGCCGCGGGTGATCCTGTCCGGCAACAGAGCGACGCCGCGCTCGCGTGCCGGCACGCCGCCGATGATCTGCACCCCGGTCGAATTGCTCGCGGAGCTGATCAGTCCAGAGGCGAGCAGGCGCGGCGCGGAGCCGCGCACCTGGCCGTGGATCTCCGCCTGCGCGAGCACGCCCTCGGCGGCGGCGGCGGTCGCGGCCGAAAGGTAGTGCAGGTCGCCGAAGGTCTTTCGCGCGTCGGCCGGCTCGACGACGACGTGGCCGCTGCCCAAACGCACGCCGGTCTCGATCATCTTCTCGTGCATTCCGTCGCCCAGGCCGAGCGAAACGATCAGCAGGAAGACGCCGATGGCGAACGCCAGCGCCGTGAGCGCCGTGCGGCGCGGATGGCGCCACAGGTTGCGCCAACTCATGCGCATCAGGTGCGCGGTGCTCATCGCAGTTCGCCGCGGGTCAGGCGCGCCGGATCGGCACGCGCCGCGCGCGCCGCCGGATGGAGTCCGGCGACGACGGCGCAGAGGATGAGCAGGAGGCCTGCGACGGCGAACTGACGCCATACCCAGTCGCCGCGGATGATCGGGCCGACGGCGACCCCCGACAGCGAAAAGCCGCCGGTCAGGGAGCTGAGATCGATTCCGGCGCCGACCACGTGGCGCAACAGCGGCGCGCCGATGGCGATCGCCACGATCAGACTGACGACGGCCAGCGCGGCGATCTCGACGACGACCAGTGCGACAATCGCGATCGGCTTCATCCCGAGCGCGGCGAGTACGCCGAACTCCCGCATTCGCTCGAAGACCGCCATGAGCATCGTGTTGAGCACCGAAATCGCCGCCAGCGCGAAGACGATCGCGTACAGGATCCACAACCAACTATCGCTCATCGCCACCCAACTGGAGAGCTCCGGCGCGAGTTCCTGCCAAGGCGCGACTTCGACACCGGTGCCGGCCAGCTCGGACTCGATGGACTCCGCTACCGAGATGGCGTCGGCAGGGGAGGTGGCGCGGATGGCGATCTCGTGGATCTGCCGCGGCGACAGCGCGAGCAGTTCCTGGGCGACTTCGAGGTCGAGGATCGCCATGGCGCCGTCGACGATGTCGAGGCCGGTGCGAAACACGCCGGCGACCGCGTACAGGTCGTTGCCGAGCGAACCGTCCGCCGCCTGGGTGATGAGGACGATCTCGTCGCCCAGCTCGACGCCGAGAGTCGCCGCCGCCAGGGTGCCGAGGGCGACGGCGCGCTCGCCGCGGGCGGGGAAGTGGCCGGCCTGCAACTTGCGCTCGAGGCTCGTCACGCGCGCTTCCGCGCCGCGATCGGTGCCGAAGATCTCGACTCCGAGACTCTTGTTGCCGGAGCTCATCAACCCGTACGCGGACACGCGCGGCGCCGCGCCGAGGACCGCGTCGCGGTCGAGAAGCCGCGCGGCGAGCGCGCGACCGTCTTCCGGTAGCACGTCGAAGATCGATCGATCGGGTCGATAGTCCTTTTGGTGGATCTGGATGTGTCCGAGCAGCAGCTCCGTTCCCTGGTTGATCATGTCGCGCTGCATCCCCGCCATGATGCTGAGGACGAACGACAACATGACCGTGCCGAGCGCCATCGCCAACGCGGTGATGGCGGTGCGCCGCGGGTTGCGCCACAGGTTGCGCCAGCCGATGCGCAGGAGGGTGAGGTCGAAGCCGCGCCGCATGGCACTCTACGCGCGAACGGTTAGTCGGCGCGCAGGCCGCGCAGGTTGCGCAACGAGAAGAACTCGTCGTCGAGATCGACATCGAACTCCAGAGAGCCGTAGGTGACGCGCGTGTACTCTTCGGGGGCATCGGCGGGGCGGACCTCCATCCGCGTCGGCACCATCCGATCGTCCATCTGGCGATAACCGCTGAACGTCAGAGTGCGGACGATCTGCCCCTCCTCGTCGTAGTAGCGCTGCCAGGTCGGCATGTAGTCCGATTGGCGGACTTCCAGGACGATCTTCCCCCAAACGACGGCGGCGTCCTCGCGAGGCGTGAGCGTGAACTCCCAGACCGGCGTGCCGTCGCGGTCCCCTTCGAACGATGTCGCGATCGCGTAGTCGCGGATCATGCGGCTTTCCTTGACCAGGTCGTCGTTGGTGAAATGGCTGCCCATCCACGCGCCCATCATCATGGACGTCGGGATCTTGATGATGCGCTCGACCTTGGGAAGATAGTTCCAGATGTTGGACTCCGACTTGAGCGTCGCGGTCCCGGTCTCCTTGACCGGCTTGATGATGAGGATCAGGGCCCGATCCGTCCCTTTCGACCACGCCTTCGCTTCGAGACTCCGCTTCCAGCGCTTCGACTGAATCTCCATCGTCATCTGGGCGATGCTCGACTTGCCGCGCATGATCTGGTCGACGCGATCGACGATCTCGCGAGCGCGCTCGTCAGCGACGGCGATCTCGTCCGCCACCGCGCCGCCTGTGATGGCCGCGCAGATGAGCACGCCCAAGGCGGCCATGCCGGCGCACGTCGTGGCGAAATGGCGAAATCCCTCGATTCGTGATCTATCCGACATGGGATGAAGATTATTCTGGTGCGTCACGGGGAGACGGCGGCGAATGCGGCGCGCGTCGTGCAGACGCCAGATACCCCACTGAGCGATCGCGGCCTCGCCCAGGCCGAGAGGTTGGCGTCCCGACTGGGTCGCGAGCGGTTGTCTTCGATTCTGTGCAGTACATTGCGCCGTGCGACCATGACCGCGGAGATGCTCAGTTCGATTTCGAAGGTGCCCGTTACCCTACGCGCGGACTTGCAGGAGCGCAATTACGGCGACGTGCGGGGAATGGCCTACGACGAGATCGGCGTCGACATCCTCGACCCCGACTACGAGCCGCCGGCCGGCGAGACGTGGCGCGAGTTCCACCAGAGAGTGGACGGCGTCTGGCAGCACCTGCAGAAGATCGCCCAGGAGATGCCGCCGCACCGCGGCGAGAGCATCGTCGTCGTCACCCACGGGCTGGTGTTGTACTCGCTCGTGTCGCGCTTTCTCGAGACGTCCCACCTGCCGGGGGTGCCGTTGGGATTCGGCAACACCTCCGTGACCGTGGTCGACGCCAAGCCGCCGTGGCCGGTGGAAACGCTCAACTGCACGCATCATCTCAGCGACCGCCCAGCCGGCGACGGCTCCGCGCGGGTTTAACGGTTCGCGACCCGCGGCGGCGACGATGACGGATACGATCGACATCGACGGCGTGCGCATTGCGTACGAAGACTCCGGAGGACCTGGTCGGCCGTTTGTCCTGGTGCACGGCTTCACGGGCAATCGCCATGACTTTCGCAGCCACTACGAGGCGCTGAGCGAGCTCGGCCGCACGGTGATCTACGACCAGCGCGGTCACGGCGACACGACCGATCTGGGCGACCCGTCGGCCTATCGCTTCGATCTGCTCGTGCGCGATCTGCACCTCCTGCTGCGGGCGCTGGAGATCGACCGGTGCGACCTCCTCGGGCACTCGATGGGAGGAATGATCGCACTGCGCTCCGCGCTCGAACACCCGGAGAACGTCGCGTCGCTGGTTCTCATGGATACGTCGGCGCGCATGCCCGATGGATTCATGCGGATGGTGTTCGCCGCCGGCGGCGAACTGGCGCTGCGAGAAGGCATGGAGCGTTTGGCGGAGGTGGCGCGGTCGTTGTCCGCGGCCGACCCGCGCCGCCCGCCCGCGTCGATTCGCTTCGAAAATAAGGCCGGAGTCGACGCGTATTGGGAACGGCACCGCCAACGCATGTTGGCCATGGATCCGGCGGCGTTCGGCGCGCTCGGCACCGAGATGTGCGATCAGGAGCCACTGACCGCGCGACTGTCCGAGATCACCTGTCCGACGACGATCATCGTCGGCGACGAGGACATGCCGTTCGTCGGCCCGTCGGCGGAAATGGCGGCCGGCATTCCCGACGCGCGGCTCGTGGTCGTCGCCGGGGCCGCGCACAGTCCGCAGTTGGAGGAGCCCGAACAGTGGTGGTCGGCCATCGTCGAGCACCTCAGCCGGGCGCGGGGGGCCATCACCTGAGTTTGGCGGCGGCGGGTTGCACCTCGATGTTTGCGTCGGGCGACCCACGGGGGATAAGCGGTGTTCGATGAAATTCCCCGTGCGGAACGCGACGACCATGACCCGACTCGCCGTTGCCCTGCTCGCTCTCGTATCTGTCGCCGGCTGTGGCGACTCCACGGAATCGACTGAGCCGGCCGGGACGCAGGGCAACTCCGAACCTACGGAGCACACCCGCCGCGCCCACGAGTTGGCACTGCAGGCTCTGCCGCTGGCCGATCCGGCGGACTTTGCCGACGCCGACCGCGGCCTGCTGGCGCGCGATCCCGAGGTCGTGATCAACGACGCGTCCGGGCGGCGCATCTGGAACACGGCGGATTACGCGTTCCAGCAGGGAGACGCGCCCGCCAGCGTGCACCCGAGCCTGTGGCGCCAGGCGCAACTGAACAACCGGCATGGTCTCTACGAAGTCGTACCGGGGCTGTATCAAGTGCGAGGCTACGACCTGTCGACGATGTCGATCGTCGTCGGGCGCAGTGGCTGGATCATCGTCGATCCGCTGACGACGCGGGAAACCGCGACGGCGGCGCTGGCGCTGGCGCGCGCCCACCTCGGCGACGCACCGATCGTCGCGGTCATTCTCACCCACAGTCACATCGACCACTTCGGCGGCCTGGAGGCGGTGGTGTCGGCGGACGACGCCGCGGCGGGTCGCGTTCGCATCATCGCACCGCAGGGCTTCGTCGACGAGGCGACGAGCGAGAACATCCTCGCCGGCCCCGCCATGGGGAGGCGGGCCGCGTTCATGTACGGCTTCGGTCTGGAGAGAGGCCCGCGCGGACACGTCGATTCCGGGCTGGGCAAGGAGCCGGCGCGCGGATCGTTCTCGGTTCTGCCGCCGACCGACATCATCGACCGCACGCCGCAGGAGATGGAGATCGACGGCGTGCGCTTCATCTTCCAGTACGCCCCCGATTCCGAGGCGCCCGCCGAGCTCAGCTTCTACCTTCCCGACGTGAAGGCGTGGTGCGCGGCCGAGTTGGTTTCCCACACCATGCACAACCTCTACACGCTGCGCGGCGCCAAGGTGCGGGACGCGCTCAAGTGGAGCGGTTACATCGACGAAGCGATCCAACTGTTCGGCGATGCAGAGGTCGTCTTCGGCAGCCACAACTGGCCGACTTGGGAGAACTCGCGCGTCCTCGAGTTCCTGGGGACCCAGCGCGACATGTACAAGTTCATCCACGACCAGACGCTTCGCATGGCGAACGCGGGCCTCACGCCGCGCGAGATCGCCGAGGAGATCGAGTTTCCAGAGGCGCTGAGGGCCGCATTCTCCAGCCGCGGCTACTACGGAACCCTCAAGCACAACGCCAAGGCCGTGTACCAGTGGTACTTCGGCTGGTACGACGGCAACCCGGCGAACCTCGACCCGCTGCCGCCCGAGCCGGCGGCCCGCAAGTACGTCGAGTTCATGGGCGGCGCCGACGCGGTGCTCGAGAAGGCCCGCGAGTCGTACGAGGCGGGCGAGTACCGCTGGACCGCGACCGTGCTCGATCATCTGGTGTTCGCCGACCCTGGCAACGGCGACGCGCGCGAACTGCTGGCGCGGACCTATGACCAACTCGCCTACCAGTCGGAGTCGGCGCCGTGGCGCGATGTGTACCTGACCGCCGCCCTCGAGCTGCGCGGCGGTCTAGTCGCATCGGCGATCGATATCGCCGCCGCCGGCGGAATGTTGCGCCACATGCCGGTCGAGCGATTCTTCGACTCGATGGCCGCGCGCATCGACGGGGCCAAGGCCGCGGATGCCGATATCACGGTGAACTTCACCTTCACCGACCTCGACCAGACCTACGTCCTCCGCGTCGGCAATGGCGTACTCACCTATCGGCGCGGCGAACCCGATCCGTCGGCCGACGCGACCATGCGCCTGACCCGCGATCTCTGGCTGCGCCTGGTCGTCGGCGAGGCCGGTCTGCGAGAGCTGATCTTCTCCGACGAATTGGAGGTGACAGGCAGTCGCATGACCCTGCTGTCGTTCTTCTCGTTGCTGGACGACCCGCAAGGGGACTTCAACATCGTCACGCCCTGATACGTTTGGTTGGTTCCCAACGTAAGGGCCGCGAGCCACAACCTGCGATGAGAGTTCCGAACGCCGAGCACGAGTCCCATCCCTGGCGCATCCGCGAGATCGCGCCCGACTTCGAGCTCGAGGATGCTTGGGACCTGCCGGTTCGCGGCGGCGCCGACGAGTTCCCCGCACTGGTGACCGTGTTCGCGTCGTTTGACCCCTCGGGCGGTGACTCAGCCGCGGCTCGCATGCTGTGGCGCGTTCGCGAGCGCCTCGGAGTGTGGTTTGGGTGGGACGAGGTCATTCCGGGCAGAGCCGAAACGTCACTGCGCGGAAACCTGCCGCCGGATCTCTGCGGCAGTGCCGACGCGCGGGGCTTCGGCTCCATGCCATTCGTGCCCGTGTATCGCACCGACGCCGAGTTTGCGGCGGAGCTGTCGAACCGGACGGTGCACGCGGTGATGCATCTCGGTTGGCTCGAGCGACCAGGCGGCTTCTACCAAGGGCGGCTCGCTGTCTACGTAAAGCCGCGCGGCGCGCTCGGCCGAGTCTACATGGCCCTGATCCGGCCGTTCCGCCATTCGATCGTCTATCCGGCCCTGCTTCGACGTATCGAACGGGCGTGGAACACGAGAGTCGCCGATCAGCGCGCGTAGTTGTATCCATACGCCACTTCAACGGCGTCACGCCCTTACACGGCGCAGGCTCCTGTTGGTTGCCGTCAGGCGTTGGCGCGGGCCAGGTAGCGCAGGAAGTCACGCCGCGTCTTCGGGCCGTAGACGTAGTTGGTGCGACTCGCATCCATGCCGCCGAGTTCTTCTCGGATGCGGACGATATTGTCGGCCTGGATGGCGTTGCGCGTTTCCTGCACGTCGACCCGGTAGAGGCGCGCCGCGTTGAGGCCGAGGATCTGCGCCTTCGCCGCATCGGTGAGTGGCGGGTAGCCGAACTCCTCCTGCATCTGGGCGGAGATCTCGAGGTTCTTCAAAGCGTTGATCTGGAACTGCGGCGACCCCCACCAGATGGAGTCCGTCCCCCAGATGATGTGGTCGTAGCCGATCTCCTTGGCGATCGCGCCGATCAGGTGGGCGGCCTGGTCGGGACCGCTGAGGAAGGCGACGGCGAAGGCGCTGCCGATTTCCGCGTAGATGTTGTCGCGGCCGCGCATCTCCTGCAGCACGCCGACGAACTCGGCGTTGCCTTCTCCGGGAAAGTACCCGGAGTGGTAGGCGATGAAGTTGAGGCGCGGCCAGTCGCGGCACGCCTTGGGCAGGTCGCGCGAGCGGACGTAGGCGCCGGTCATGTCGAAGTTGCTGATACTGGGGAACCCCTTGTGCACGTTGATCATGCTGAGGCCGAGCCGCTCGGCTTCGGCAAACAGCGGATAGGCGATCTCCTCGTCGTCGAGGTACCAGCCCGGCGTCTCCGCCGTGCCGTTGCCGGTATAGGTCTTAACCGCGACGGCGCCCAACTCCTTCACCTGTCGCTCGAGCGACGAGATCGGCAGGCGGCCGTTGGGTGGATCCAGCGGGTCGATCATCGCCTGCGAGAGGGCGCGGTTCGATCCCGACAGCCGGTTCACCATGTCGCGCGTCTCGGCCATGACCTCGGGGCCCATCGGCACGCCATCGGGCACGCCGCTGATCACACCGACGGCGGTCTCCGAGTCTACCCAGACTTCCTTGATCATGTTCGCCTGCGACAAGTTCTGCATGCGCTGCTCGACGGACAGGTTGCTCTCGAGGAAACGCAACGTGGCGAGGGCGCGGACGTTGCCGAAAGCCTCGAGGTCGACGTGGTGCAGTTGGACGTCCATCACGAAGTACTCGGCGGCGAATATCTGCGCCGCCGCGACCGGGTCGCGAGTCTGTTCCAGCGTCACCGGAAGGACGGCACTGTCGCCGGCCATCGCCAAGCCGTGCACCTGGTTCATCACCATGTACGCGGTCGCCGTACCCGCGGCGGTACGCAGGAAATCGCGGCGCGACATGCCGAGCTTGCGCGCGCGCGGCTCCGCTTCCTCGTCGAGCAGGCGCATGACCTTGAGTTGCTTGTCCGACGGCGGTGGCGGCGACCACTCGCCGTTGGAGACCGGCGCAAGCGGGAAGGGCAGCCAGGGAACGAGTTCGGAATCAGCCATGTCTACCTCTTACGCCACGGATGCACGGAGGGGGTTGAATGTAGGAAGTCAAAGATGTTCTCGCGCCAAGACGCCAAGGCGCCAAGAAAGACAACACCGATGCGAGGATTCATGTTCCACCTGTAAGAATAGTTCGCGATGATGCTTCCGATTCCTGCAGTCACGATAGGTTCCGATCTCTCTTGGCGCCTTGGCATCTTGGCGCGAGAAAAAATTCAGTTGACCGGTGCTGGGCAGATGCTGGCGAGGGCCTCGTTGACGGCGCGGATCAGTTCGTTGATCTCGACCGCGCCGCTGCCGTTTCGATCGATCGAGTTGCACGCGCTCAGTTCCGTCTCGGCCAGTGCGATGCGCACGGCCAGGATCAACTCGTTGACGCGCACGACTCCGTCGTAGGTGCAGTCGCCGATGCACTGCTCGAAGCGCTGGGCGAAAATCGCGGCCGTGGAGTCGGCCTCGAAGACTTCGCGCTTCTGCCAGACCACCAGGTCACCTAGCGCGTCGGTGGCGATGTCGAGGCCGCGGCCGAGGGTCGAGATCGCGCCGTCGTTACCGGCGCGGGTCCGACCGACGATGAACACCGGTGATACGGACTGGCTCGCGAATACGCGGACGCCGGCGATGTCGAACTCGAAACCGGCGCCGCGCGACCAGGCGAGGAGCAGGTCGCCGTTCGGGCCGAGGTCGAGCGCCGGAGCCTCGTGACGGCCGCGACCGCTGGTGTCGATGACGCGCTCGCCGCCGAGTTCGCCCCCGGCGTCGATGCCGCGCAACGAGATCCCTGTCTCCGTTTCGGTCTGCGTCGTGGTGTATGCCGAGGCGAAGCCGCCGCCTGGGACCGCGGCAACGGCCGGGTGTTCTTTGCCTTCGACCGCCGCCTCGTTGATCTGGAACTCCTCGCCGACCGCGTTCCCCGAGGCATCGAAGAGCCGGGCATGGATGTCGGCGCCGGAACCGTCGGCGCGGCGGTGTTTCCACGCGGCGAGGTGGCCGCCCTCGGCGGCGCATGCGATCGCCGGGTCGTTCTGGTTGCCGCTGGTGTTGGCGTTGACGGCGAACTCGCCGGCGGACGGCAGGCCGTCGGCGTCGAAACGCTGGCCGTGGATACCGTCGCCGTCGCCGTCCTGTCCGAAGCTCGACCACACGACGACGGCGCGGCCGCTTTCGTCGACACAGACGCGCGCACCGCGCTGGTGATCTTCGGTGTGGGTGTTGATGCGGAACTCGTCGCCCGCCGGGGTTCCGTCCGCCGCGAAGTTGCGTCCGTAGACGCCGAGACCATCGCCGTCCTGGTCGCGCGACTCCCAGATCACCATGAAGCCGCCGTCCGTCCGGCAGGCAATGTCGGGGAGTTGCTGGTCGCCGGCATCGACCTGGTTTGCGCGAGTGGCCGCGCCGAGCGGTCGCCCGTCGGGGTCGAGGCGCTGCACCGTCACGTCGCGGCCGGCTGTGCCGGCTGTCTCCCACACGGCGACGAATCCGCCGGGCTGGCGGCACAGGCTGGGGAACGCGTGGCTGGCGCCATCGACCGGACTGATCCGGAAATCCGCCGCGGCCGGGAGCGCGCACGCGAGCAGGACCCACGCATACGGAATGATTCGCTGCATACGACTCCCCTCCACGTTTGCGACCGTAGGAGGGCGGGGGGCGCGCGGTCAAGGTTCGGCGGCGTCAAGGGCTCAAACCAGCGCACCATCGCGATGTTTCCGGGGTTCAACCGGGCGCGCCCCAGTTTTCGGGGCTCAGTTTTCAGTGTTCGGGGGCTTCGCCCAGTTTTCAGTGCTCAGTTTTCAGTGTTCAGTAGTCGGGGACGCGATGTATCGGTCGTTTGAGGAATTGGAAGTGTGGAAACGGGCGTGTTTGCTCGTGGTTCGGGTCTATGAGGTGTTGAGGGAGTGTCGCGAGTACTGGCTGAGGGACCAGATGTTGCGCTCGGCTGTTTCGATTCCTTCGAATATCGCGGAAGGGGCCGAACGTGGCGGCAAGGACTTCGTCCGGTTCCTGACTATCGCGCGAGGGTCCGCGGCTGAGCTGCGAACACAATGCTACATCGCGGGTAAGATCGGCGTCCTGACACCCGACCAGACAAGCCAACTCGTGTCCGAATTGAAGGAAATCTCCAAGATGCTCACTGGCCTCGCCCGCGCCGTAAAAACTGAAAACTGAGCACTGAAAACTGAAAACTACGCCGCGTATCGAGGAACCCACGACGGAATGATTTTATTAGGCGACTTCGAGATCCGCCCCTACGCGTCGAGCGACATCGCGGCGTTGGTAAAACACGGCAACAACGCCGCCGTGGCGCGCAATCTGCGCGATCGGTTTCCGCATCCGTATACGCGGGCGCATGCGATCGATTGGATACGCTACGTGCGCGCCGAGAACCCGGTGCGCGACTTTGCGATCGCGATGCGGATGGAATTGATCGGCGGCATCGGCGTGCAGATCCAGGACGACGTTTACCGGCGGTCGGCCGAGATCGGCTATTGGCTTGCCCAGCCGTACTGGGGGCGGGGGATCGCGACCCGCGCCGTCGAGGCGATGACCGACTACGCGTTCGCGACGTATCCGATCGTCCGCATCTATGCCAATGTCTTCGACGGAAACGCGGCTTCGGCTCGAGTCCTCGAGAAGGTCGGCTATGAGTTCGAGGGTCGGTTGCGCAAGAGCGTGTACAAGGACGGCAAAATGCTCGATCAACTGGTGTACGCGATGATCCGGGAGTCGTAGGAAGGCCATGAGGGAGATCGCGAAGCAGGTGGAGGCCTGGTTGGAGCGCGGCGTGCCCACGGCGTTGGCGACTCTGGTACACGTACAGAACTCCGCGCCGCGGCTGCCCGGTGCGCACTGCGCGGTTACGCGCGACGGCGACCTGGCGGGAGCCATCAGCGCCGGTTGCGTCGAGAGCGATCTCTTCGAGCGGGCGCAGGCGGTGCTCGCCGACGGCGTGACGCGGATCGCCTCGTACACGGTGGCCGACGCCGACGCGATGCGGATCGGCCTCACGTGCGGCGGGCAGATCGACGTCCTGATCGAGCCCCTCGCCAGCCACAGGGGCGCGTGGGCGGCCGTGCTGGCGGCGGTCGCGCACAATCGACCGTTGGCGACGGCGGTGGTGGTGACGCCGGGGGAGATGCTCGGCCGCCGCATGTTTCTCCTCGACTCCGTGATCGGTTCGATCGACGCGTCGCTCGATGCGGAGATCGCTGCGGCGATGCGGGGGCAGCTCGCCGTCGGTGGCAGCGGCAACGTCGAGTTGACCCGCGACGGCGAGAGCGTACGGGTGTTCGTCGAGGCCGTCGCGCCGCCGCCTCACCTCGTCGTCGTCGGCGCGACACAGACCGCGATCCCGTTGTGCCGCATGGCGAAGGAACTCGACTTCCGCGTCACGGTCGTCGATCCCCGCGCCGTGTACGCTTCGGACGAGCGCATGGCCGGCGCGGACGCGGTGATCCGCGAATGGCCGGACCAGGCGTTCCCGCGGATCGACGTCGACGACAACTGTTACATCGCCATTCTCACTCACGACGCGAAGTTCGACCTGCCGTCGCTGCGCGCGGTGCTTCGTTCGCCGGTGCGCTACATCGGCGCCCTCGGCAGCCGGCGAACCCACGCCAAGCGCGTCGAGGCCTTGCGCGCGGAAGGGTACACGGAAGAGGAGATCGCGCGCATCCACTCTCCGATCGGCTTGGATCTGGGCGGGCGGGCGCCTGCGGAGATCGCGTTGTCGATCATGGCGGAGATCACGGCGGTGCGGTTTGAGCGCGATCCTCGCGCCCAAACAGGGGTCGGGGGTCAGGGGTCAGGGGCCAGGGGGTGATGTCGGCGGCTCGCTGCGCTCGACTCCTTCGTTGATTGATGAATGCCGATCGGGGTTACGTTTCGGTGTTGGTGTTGGCGGCTGGGCGCGGGACGCGGATGGGGCTCACAAAGCAGCTGTTGCCGATTGACGGGCGGCCGCTGTTGGCGCGTGTGATCGATGCGGCGCGCGGATCGGTCGCCGACGAAGTGGTGGTCGTGCTCGGACACGAGGCCGAGGCGATTCGCTCCGCTCTCGGCGATTGCTGGCCGGCCGGGCAGCGCGTGCGGTTCGTCGAGAACGCGGAGTACGAGCGGGGACAGTCCTCGTCGCTGGCTGCCGGGATCGCCGCGGTCGATCCGCGCAGCGAGGCCGTGGTGGTGTTGCTCGGCGATCAGCCGACGGTGTCGTCTGCCGATATCGACCGAGTGATTGAGGGGTATCCTTGCGCCGACATCGTTGCGGTGCGCGCAGTCTACGGGGAAGGGAACGCGTTGGTGGCGGGGCACCCCACATTGATAGGACGCGCACTTTGGGACGAGGTCTGCGGCGTCCGCGGCGATATCGGTGCTCGCGACGTGTTGGCGCGCCACGGCGACCGCGTCCTGCTGGTCGAACTCGGCAAGCCAGCCCCCGCTGACGTCGACACTCCGGGCGACTACGACTCCCTCGTCGCTGTCGATCGGCGTCGAGAACTGTCCCCATGAGTCAGCGGGTTCTCGTGGAATGGACCCATCGACGCCAACGTAGTCGGCGGAGTTGGGGCGAGCGGCACGTCTGTTGCGAACTGGATTTAACCAGCGCATTGCGGGGCCAGCCCGCCGCAGCGTGTTAGGTTGTCCCTCATGGTTCGGCAGTCAGGGCGCATTCACCCTCCCGACAGGTGGCGAATGGAGTTGTGCAGGAGTAGCGACACGCCGGGCCGGCGTAGTTGCGACATAGTTCGGAGAGCTTCGCCTCGTAGCTCGGACGAGTGGCGCGGTTCACAGGCGTCCCGCACTCGCAAGCGGAGCACGTCGTCCCCACAATGACGCAGTCGGCAACCTGTATACACCTTCGGTCCAATGGTTCGACTTTGAGCGCTTGCAAATTCTGAGTGGGAAACCCGGCGGCGCAGCCCATCAGGACGGTCGCCACAACGGAGATGAGGTGCCGCAACTCCACACCGTCGCTGCGGACGATGTTTCGAACCCTCTTGCCGATCGCGAGGATGAGGAGATTGTCCGGCAGCTGACGGGTCAGACGTGTGGGCCAGCTCCACGACTGGCGTGCCACAGGGCAAGAATCTCGATGGTGCCCTGATCGAGACGCGCGCGATAATAGAGATGGTAGCGCACGCGGCTGAGGTGGACACGACGTACGCCGTTGAGCTTTGCATTCAGGGCACGCGCGCCGATGCTTGGCTGAAGCCCAATGAGCCTGAACACGCGCTCGATCTCGCTCCTGAGGACAGCCGGTGCCGCAGGTCGGTTTGCGTCCCACCATTCGCAGGCCATGGTGATCTCGCGCGCGGCGCGACGAGTGACCTTGATGGTGAGTGGCGTCACTCGTGGGAGGCGAGGTCGCTGAGAAACTGCTTCCCATCGAGCACTTCCCCACGCTCCGCTTCGTCGATCGCGAGAAGCAGGGCCGCTTCGGCGTCGCCGTTGATCTCGAAGGTTTCGTCGCCTTCCGGTGCGATGATGGTCACGGATGAGCCTTCCTCAAGCGGTGCGCCTTCGACGACGACCTGTCCTGCCACCACCTTGCCGATCGCTACTTTCATCGGTTCTCCGTACTCTTCACCGCCTTTTCTGTCCAGCAACAACTGTGCGTCCGGAGTGCCGCCGACAAGCCGTCGCGCCCTTGTTTGGCCGTTCTCGCCGGGGCGGGATAAGCTTGCCGCCCGTACGAACAGCAGGCGGAACCGGATTGGCGCCCGGAATCCGCTGTCTCGGCCGCGAGTTGATCGTGATCGACGGGATCGGTAAGCACTCCGGACCCCCTATCCCAGCGACATGAGGAGACGAAGCATGAGGTTTGGATTTCACCTGTTCATGGTCGACCCGGCCGAGCATGTTGAGATTGCCCGCACTGCCGATCAAGCGGGATGGGACAGCTTGCAGGTTGCGGACGCGCCGTTTTTCCCCGAGGTGGTGTCCGAGCCTTACCCGTACACGCCGGATGGATCGCGATTCTGGCCGCTCGACCTGCCGGTCCTGGACCCGTGGGTCGCCATCACCGCCATGGCCATGGTCACCAAGCGCATTCGCTTCATTCCATCGGTGTTGCGGCTGGCGGTTCGCCAGCCGCTGCTCGAAGCAAAGAGTCTCTGTTCGGTCGCGGCGGTTTCGGGCGAGCGCCTGGCCCTGGGCGTTGGGCTGGCGTGGATGCCCGAGGAGTTCAAGTGGCTGGGCGTGAGCAAGAAGACGCGCGGCGGGCGACAGGACGAGGCCATCCAGATCCTCAAGCTCATCATGGGTGGCGGCTTCGTCGAGTTCCACGGCAAGTACTTCGACTTCGACCGCCTGATCATGGCGCCGGTCCCGGTGAAGCCGGTGCCGATCTACGTCGGCGGGACGACGCCGCCGGCGTTGCGCCGGGCGGCGCGCTACGGCGACGGTTGGATCGGGGTCATGCATCCGATGAACGAGATCCCGGCGGCCATCGACGAGCTCAACCGCCTGCGCCGCGATTTCGGCCGCGAGAAGGAGCCGTTCGACATCATGCTGCACTGTCCCGACGCGCAGAGCGTCGACGACATCCGCAGGTTGGAGGATCTGGGGGTCACCGATCTGCAGGTCACGCCGTGGACCATGCCCGACACGCCGGCGCATCTCGGGGTGCAGGCCTTCATGAAGCAGCAACCGCCGCTCGCCGAGAAACAGGACGCGATCCGGCGTTACGCGGACGAGGTGATCTCGAAATTTGCATGACCTTTCGTAGAGAGATCGTGCATTGCCGGCGGCGCGAGGCCACCTGGATCGCCGCGCCGGGCCGGTACTTCGCATCTGCGCGGTGGGTTGGGTTTGCCGCGGGCTCGTGTATACCCTTCGAAAATCGAGCAACCGCATTGGAGTAGGAGAAGTTCGACCATGGATCACAGTCGCGACAAGATCGAGAAGCCGGAGTTCATGTCAGATGAGGATTGGGCGAAAATCCTCGACCAGACCTCTTCCGTCGATCGCATTCGCAGCGACGGCAATGCGGATGTGGAGGCGTACCTCGCGAATCCGGCCGGGCGAGCTACCGGCGCCGGGCCGTCGGGGTTGCCGACCCTCCTGCTGACGACGGTGGGGCGCAAGTCCGGCGCGCGGCGCACCGTGGCGTTGGTCTTCCTCCAGGACGGCGAGCAAATGGTCATCGTCGGCTCGTTGGCCGGTTACGACCGGCACCCGGCCTGGTGTCTCAATCTCGAGGCCGACCCGAACTGCTGGGTACAGCTCGACGATCGCAAGATGAAGGCGGTCGCCCGCATGGCTCCCGAGGCGGAGCGGAAGGAGCTGTGGCCGAAACTGGACGCGATGTTCCCCGTCTGGGCCCACTTCCAGAAGCAGACCGATCGCCCGTTCCCGATCGTCGTTCTCACCCCCACCGGCCCGGCGTGAGCGCTGGGTGAATCGAGGCCTCTCGCCGTGAGCAAAGTCCACTTCGAGCATCTCTTCACGCCGATCCAGGTCGGACCGATGTTGGTTCCGAACCGGATCTGCGAGACGACCAATACGATCAACTCATCGCAGATTCCCGGGGAGATCGACGACAACTTCATCGCCCACCACGCCGCCAAGGCGCGCGGCGGCACCGGCTGGATCGGCAGCGAGACCTGGCTGCTCCAGTATCCGTTTCCGGAAGTGGCACCCGACGAAGTTGGGCTGGCGGTTGGATTCGCGGCCCATCAGTCGGCGTATCAGAACCCGGCCTTCCAGGAGGGCATGAAGAAGTTCATCGGCGAGGTGCACGACGCCGGCGCCGTGGCGATCGTCCAGTTGACGCACCTGAGCGCGGTGTGGTCGCCGTCCGCGGTGCCGGTCGTCGGCGCGCAGGACTACACGCCGCACGAGCTCGGCGACGCGGAGATCGAGGCGATTCTCGACATCTACGGCGACGCCGCGGCGGTGGCCAAGTCGGTCGGGGCGGACGGCATCGAGATCCACTGCGCGCACGAGACCCTCGGCTACAGCTTCTTGTCGCCGGTGACGAACAAGCGCACCGACAAGTGGGGCGGCGGCCCGCAGGAGCGGGTCCGCTTCGTCGTCGAGGCGCTGAAGCGCGTGCGCGCCGCCGTCGGCGACGGTCTGGCCCTCGGCATTCGGATGAGCGGCAGGGAGTTCCGGCGCGGCGGTTTCGACAACATCGAGTCCCGCGAGATGGTCTACTACATCGGCGAGACCGGCTTGCTGAACTTCGTCGACATCGATGTCGGCCACTGCTGGGGCGCGCCGTCGTACGTCCCGTCCTCGTATTACAAGCACGGCGAATTCCGCGAGTTCGGCCGGGCCGCCCGCGCCGATCTCGATCCCAGCATCAAGGTGCTGTTCACCGGCCGCATCAACGACCCCGTGATCGCCGAGGAGATTCTGCAGGAGGGATACTGCGATCTGGTCGGCATGGTGCGAGCCGGCATCTCCGATCCGGAGTTCGCCAACAAGGCTCGCGAAGGACGGCTCGGCGAGATTCGCCGCTGCATCAGCTGCACGCGGTGTATCGACGAAGCGTCGGAGCCGAAGACCTTCCCCTACCGGCCGACCTGTTCCATCAATCCGATGATCGGTCACGAGGTGCGTTGGCAGAACGAGTTTCGCCCCGCCGCGGCGCCGAAGCACGTCGTCGTGGTCGGCGGCGGCATCGCCGGCTGCGAAGCGGCGCGCGTCGCCGCCGAGCGCGGCCATCGGGTAACGGTGCTCGAACAGGGCAAGCGCCTGGGTGGACAGTTGATTCTCGCCGCCAAAGCGCCGGGGCGAGACGATTTCGAGGACCAGATCTACTTCGAGGAGAACGAACTGGATCGCCTCGGTGTCGAGGTGCGGCTGAGCACAGCGGCCGACATCGAGACCATCAAGTCCTTGTCGCCCGAGGCGGTGGTGATCGCCACCGGATCGACGCCGCGGGTTCCGGACGACGTCGCCGGTCTCGACCTGCCGCACGTCGTGCAAGGCTGGGACGTGCTGCGCGGCACCGCCGCGACCGGCGACCGCGTCGCCGTCGTCTCGCAGGAGGACTACTACGAGACTCCCACCATCGCCGAGTACCTCGCCCACAAGGGCAAGAAGGTCGAAGTGTTTCACAAGTCGGTGCATCTCGGTTTCGAGATCGCTCGCTATTCGGTCTCCATGATGCTGGCGCACATCGAGAATCTCGGTGTGCAGGTCACCCCGAACCTGGTCCTCACCGAAGTCGAGCCCGGTGCGCTCCAATTCGTCTCGGCCTTCGGCGGGCACTCGTACCGGAAAGAAGGGTTCGACAGCGTCGTTCTCGTCTACGGGTCGGTGCCGAAACACGCTCTGTACGATCGCCTCAAGGCCGAGGGCGAGATCCCGGTCTACATCGCCGGCGCCGCGTGGCTGCCGCGCTTCATGGCCGAAGCGACCCAACACGGCGCCAGTGTGGGGCTGGTGATCTGATCTGAGAGGAAGACCCGTGCGGCGGTGCCGCACGGGTCGCCTTTGCACCCGCGGTGCTGTAGTCGGGACTGATCATGTCGATCCAGATTCACGAACAGTTCGACGTCGACGCGCCGCTCGAAGCGGTGTGGAGCTTCGTCATGGATCCAGTCAAGGTCGCACCCTGTCTGCCGGGGGCGAAGCTCGACGAGGTCGTGGACGAGCGCACCTTCCTCGGCGGCGTCAAGATCAAGATCGGGGCGATCAGCACCCAGTACAAAGGCAAGGTGGAGCTGACCCAGGTCGACCCGGCCGCGCACCGCGTCGAGATGGCGGCGGAGGGTCGCGAGACCAGCGGCGGCCTGGCCAAGGCGGTGATCGTCAGCACCCTGCAATCGATGGAGGGCGGTCTCACGCGGGTTTCCGTCGAAGCGACCGCCGATCTCACCGGCAAGGTCATGCAGGTCGGCAGCCGCATGATCGAGGGCGTTTCGAAGCAGCTCTTTCAGCAATTCGCCAAGCGGCTGAAGAACACCCTCGAAGGGCAGGAAGCGTTGGCCGCGCAGACCTCCGCCGAGCCTGCGCCGGCGGCTGGAGCGGTGCCGGCGGGGCCGGCACCCGTAACCCCAGCGTCGCCCCCAGAAGACGAGGCACTGTCTCTGATCCCGCTCCTGTTGCGCAGTCTCTGGGATGTGATCAAGGGCTTTTTGCGCTCTCTTTTCGGAGGAAATTCAAAGGCTTGAGGCGCCGCTCGCGCAGGCCGCCCGCACCAGCCCGGTGGTTGGTTGAAACGGTCGTTTGGTGTGCGCTACTAACTGGGTTCTCGACGCCATGGAGTACCCAGAAAACAAGGCCCTCGATGACCTGCTGGTGGTGGAGCTGACCACCGAGCTGTGGTCGGGGATCGCCGGTTCGATCCTCGGCGACTTCGGCGCGTGCGTCGTGCGCGTCGAGACCCCGCACAGCGATCGGATCGGCAACGGCGGCGAGGCGCCTGGCGACGGGCCCTGGGACTGCGAGGCGGAGTTGGCGCATCGCAACAAGTTGAGTGTGGCGGTGAACACCGACGAGGAAGCGGGTCGGGTCGTCGTTCGTGAATTGATGGACAAGGCCGACGTCGTCCTCACCGATTGGCCACGCGCGCGGCTGGACGACCACGGCTTCGACTACGCGAGGGCTACGGCGCGCAACGCCCGCCTGATCTACGCGCGCGGGTCGGGATTCGGACCGCTCGGGCCGGACGCGGACCTGCCGGCGATCGACGAGCTGGCCGCCGCGCGCACGGGGATGATGCCGATCCTGCCGCAGCCGGGACAGCCGCCGGTGTATGCCGGGGCGGGCGGGATGTACACGGCGGTGATGCTAGCCCTCGGCGTCACGCTGGCGCTGCACCACCGCGGTGAGACCGGCGAGGGACAGGAAGTCGACGCGTCGCTGTTTGCCGCCAACATGTACGGCGCCAGCCTCGACGTGCAGGCGTTCCTGGCGATGGGGGGCGAGCGATTTCTTCGTCCGATCGACCGCACCGACGCCGGCAACCCGATGAGTGGCGTTCTCTATCCCGCGGCCGACGGCAAGTGGGTGTGCCTGACGATGCCGGATACCGAACGCTGGTGGCCCGGGTTGGCCGCGGTCGTCGGACTCGACGTCGCCGACCCGCGATTCGATTCGCACGACAAGCGCTGCGGCGAGAATCGACTCCTGATGATCGAGGTCCTCGGGCAGAAGTTCGCCGCGCATCTGTCGAGCCACTGGAAGCACGAGCTGACCGCGCACCAGTTGTCGGCCGATGTGATCGAGGAGTTCGACTACCCGGCCAACGATCCGCAGGCGCTGCGCAACCGTTACATCCTCGAAGTCGACCGCCCCGGGCTCGGGAAGGTGAAGACGGTCGGCTTTCCCATCTTCATGAGCGACACGGCCGCCCGTCTCGACCGCGCCGCCCCGGCCCGCGGCCAGCACACCGCGCAGATGCTGCACGACGTCCTCGACTACTCCGAGGAGCAGATCGGCGATCTCGCGGAACGCGGCATCGTGAATCGCAGTTGATCTCACCACAGTCACGGGGCCCGCGAACGGGCACATGAAGACAGTAAAAATTGAGGAAGGAGGATCTGCGGGCTTTTGCCCGCGGGTCCGAGCCCACCGGAGCGCGAAGCGCGCACGGGGGCAATTTTCAAAACGGAGGCACGGAGAGCACGGAGATTTCCGTTTGAGTTTGGAGCTTCGGTCATACTCGCGATGAGATTTGGAATAATGACATTCGGAGCAAAGAATTTTCTCGCGCCAAGACGCCAAGGCGCCAAGTACTGCTGCGAAGCGGCGGGGAGCTCTCTGTGTGCTCCGTGCCTCCGTGGTGAAAAATGAAAGCGCTCGAGGGAATTCGCGTCGTCGATCTCACCGTCTGGTTTCAGGGGCCGGTGGCGGCGCAGCACCTCGCCGACTTCGGCGCCGACGTGATCAAGGTGGAGCGGCCCAACGGCGGCGATCAGGGGCGCGGAGTGCGCAGCATCAAGGCGCTGCCGGTCGCGGACTGGAACCAGTACTTCCTCGTCATCAACCGCAACAAGAAGAGCATCGCCATCGATCTCAAGAAGGAGCGCGGTCGCGAGATCCTCTACCGCTTGGTGGAGAAGTCGGATGTTTTCCTCTCCAACATGGGGATCGAGCTGCTCGAAGGGTGGAACCTCGGCTACGACAAGCTGAGTTCCATCAACCCGCGGTTGGTGTACGCGACCAACACCGGCTACGGGCGCTTCGGCGCGGTGAACAAGCCGTCGTTCGATATGACCGTGCAGGCGCTCACCGGGTTGATGGCGCGGCTCGGCGAGCCCGGCCAGCCGCCGATCTACCTCGGTATGGGCTCGGGCGACGCTTACGGTGGCCTGATGTCGGCGCTAGCGATCATGATGGCGTTGCACCAGCGGCGCCGCAGCGGTCGCGGCCAATGGGTGGACGCGTCGCTCTACGGCGCGCAGCTCTATCTGACCGGCCAGGCCCTGCAGGCGTACCTGGCGGGGGACACGAGTCGGGCGCAGCAGCGCTCGCGCATGGACGTGGTCAATCCGCTGTGGAACGTCTACCAGGCGGCGGACAAGTGGCTGTTCTTGTGCGCTCACAACAACGACGTCGGTTGGGAGAAGGTCGTTCGCGCGCTGCAGGCCAACCAGTTGGGGTCCGACGAAAGGTTCGCAACAGCGGCCGCGAGATGCTCGAACGGCCGCGCGCTGGTCGAGGCCCTCGACGCCGTCTTCGCTACCGCCTCTGCGCAGTCGTGGTGCGACCGGCTGCGCGCCGAGGGACTTCCCGCCAGTCCGATCGGCAACCTCGCGGATCTCGCCGCCGATCCGCAGGCGTGGGCCAACGATTACTTCGTCAAGACCCACTGTGAAGAGGTGCAGCGCGAAGTCGACGTGCGCGGCCTGCCGATCGGCCTCGGCAAGACACCGGGCACCGTCGAAACCCTCGGCCCCGAGCTCGGCCAGGACACCGAACTCCTGCTGACGGACTTGCTCGACTACTCGTGGGAAGACGTCGCCGAACTCAAAGATGCCGGCGTCATCCCCTGAGGTGGGTTTTTGATGACGGCTGCGGTTTCCTCAGGGCCACTGACGGGGCTGCGGGTTCTCGACATCTCGACGATGATGGCCGGGCCCTACGCGGCGACGCTGATGGGCGACCTCGGCGCCGATGTCATCAAGATCGAGTCGCACTACGGCGACGAGAGTCGGCACCTGGGTCCGGAGCGCGATGGCGAGCGATCGGCGTACCTCAGCCTGAATCGCAGTAAACGCAGCCTGCTGTTGGATCTGCGGCTGGACGATGCTCAGGAAGTCTTCGCGCGGTTGCTGAAGACCAGCGACGTCGTCGTCACCAACGTGCGCGAGCCGGCGCTGTCGAAGTTGCGCGTCGACTACGAAAGCGTACGGCGGCATCGGCCCGACATTGTCTGGGTCGGCGTCACCGCCTTCGGCGCCAGTGGCCCTTACGAGGGCCGACCCGGAATCGACTTTCTCGCGCAGGGCTACGGCGGCCTGCTCGCGCTCAACGGCGAACCGGACGGCGAACCCGTGCGCGTCACCGTGCCGTTGATCGATACGCTGACGTCGGTGCTGGCGACGACCGCGGCGCTTTCCGCGCTGCGCGTGCGCGATCAGACCGGCGAGGGGCAGCGCGTCGATCTGTGCCTCCTCGACGCGCTCGTGCACGCGCAGGCCGCCGGCCTGGGCAGCTATCTCATCACCGGCGAGCAGGTGCCGCGGACCGGCAATCGCAGCCTCTACTTCGCGCCGTCGGGGATCTACCCGACGAGCGACGGCAAGATGGCCGTGATCACCTGTCCCGGCGAGAAGTTCTTTCGCAACCTGTGTACGGCGCTGGAGGTCGAGTGGGCGAGCGATCCGCGCTTCGCGACGATCGACGACCGTATGCGCAACCAGGACGAGCTGGACCGCGTGATCGGCGAACGCACGCGGGATTTCACGCGCGAGCAGTTGGTAGAACGCCTGGTCGCCGCCGACGTCTTGACCGCGCCGATCAAGGAGTCGCCCGAAGTGGCCGCGGACCTTCAGGTGCGGCACAACAGCATGATCCAGACCGTGCAACACCCGGCGCTCGGCCCGATCGAGGTGACCGGCCTGCCGCTGCATTTCAGTAAAACCCCCGGCGCCGTCCGCCGCCACCCGCCGATCCTCGGCGAGCACACCGACGAAGTTCTGCGCGAACTCGGCTACACGCCCCAAGAGATCGACGCGCTCGTTGCCAGCAAAGCCGCCGGCCGCGCAGAACGACGAGAGGTGAGATGATCGGCGAACGTGCCACTCCTCGATCCGGGGTTGGTCACCACGGATCGCACGGATGGGCACGGATAGGAGACGGAAGTCCGGCGGCCATCCGTGCCCATCTGTGAAATCCGTGGTTTTCTCTCGCAAAGAATATCGCGTTCCGCCCGTGCGTAGTGAAAGAGACATGACATGAACACAGCCAACTTTCTCAGCATTCCCGCTTCCATTTTTCCCGACCAGGAGATCTTGGTATTTGGCGATCGCCGTTGGACGTACGGCCAGTTGTGGCGGCGGGTGCAGCAGATCGGCAACGCGCTGCGCAGTATCGGTGTCGGTCCGGGCGACCGCGTCGCGGTGTTGCAGACCAACTCCGACGACTACGTTGCGACCTACTTCGCCACGGCGCTGATCGGCGGCGTGTTCGTTCCGGTCAACTACCGCGCCAAGCCCATCGAGCTGAAGCACATCCTCTCCACGGCGCGGACGAAGGTGTTGTTGGCCGGCGACCGCTACGTGTCGTTGGTCGAATCGCTGCGCGGCGAGTTGCCGACCGTTCAGACCTACGTCTCGCTGGAGAGCGAGACCGTCGGCATGGCGCACTTCCCCGAGCTGCTCGACCGCGTGACATCGGAGTGCGACGAGGCGGTCATCGACGACGCGGAAACGACGATTCTCATGTACACCAGCGGCACGACGTCGCTGCCCAAAGGCGTCATGTTGACGCACAACGAGTTCACCGCCTACGTCTGCAACAACGTCGAGATGGCCGACGGCACGCCGCGCGGGACCGCCTTGTTGTCGGCGCCGCTGTACCACATCGCCGGCGCCACCAACATCATGACCAGCCTGTTCACCGGCCGGAAGCTCGCGGTCCTGCCACAGTTCGACGCCACCGAGTGGCTCGAGCTGGCGCAGCGCGAGAAGGTGACGCACGCGTTCCTGGTGCCGACGATGATGAAGATGATCATCGACCATCCGCGGTTCCGCTCGTACGATCTCAGCAGCATCACCAACCTGTCGTACGGCGGCGCGGCGATGCCGTTTCCGGTGATCCGCCGCGCCATCGAGTCGTTCCCGGCGACGGTCGGCTTCGTCAACGCCTTTGGTCAGACCGAGACGACGTCGACCCTGACCGTGCTCGGCCCCGAGGACCACCGGCTGCAGGGTACGGAAGCGGAGATCGTACTGCGTCTGAAGCGGCTCACGTCGATCGGGCGTCCGTTGCCCGACGTCGAGGCGAAGGTCGTCGACGACGAAGGCAACTCGCTCGGCACCGGCGAGGTGGGCGAGATCTGGGTGCGGACACCGCGCATCATGAAAGGCTACGCCAACGACCAGGGCGGCGCCGATTCTCCCATTCGCGACGGGTGGCTGCCGACCCGCGACATGGGTTGGATCGACGAGGACGGCTACATCTTCCTCGGCGGCCGCAAGGACGACATGATCATCCGCGGCGGAGAGAACATCGCCCCCGCCGAGGTCGAGGCGGTTCTGCAATCGCATCCGTCGGTCGAGGAAGCCGCGGTGATCGGCGTGCCGAATGAGGAGTGGGGCCAACAGGTCGGCGCGGTGATCGTTCTGCGCCCCGGCCAGCGCGCGACCGAGGACGAGATCAGCGCCTATTGCCGCGAGCACCTCGCCAGCTTCAAGAAGCCCGAAATCATCCACTTCGTGGAAGAACTTCCCAAGAACCAAATGGGAAAGGTCCTCAAAACAGAGTTGCGCAAGGAGTACGCGTAGGCGACGGGAACGCAGGCGTACCCTGACAACCAGCCCTCGCCCCTCGTCCCTCGCCCCCAGCCCCTAGTTCCCTTCCGGGTGCGTTGGCGCGGTCGATGCGATAGATCCCCGGGAATGCACGCGGCGGCCTTCGGTGCGTTCCTGATCGCTGCGCTCTGGACGTCGCGGGCCGTGCTGCTCGATCCCGCCGCGGAGGTGACCCTTCGCACACCGGCCGCGACAATTTGGGCCTCCGACGTCACCCGCAATGTGTTCCAGATCTCCTACGCGAGTCGGGCACTGTCGACGGAACCGTGGAACTTCTTCGCCGGCCAGATGTGTTATCCGCTGGCCGCCGGTGTCGCGCTGGGGGAGCATATGCTCGGCGAGGGGATTCTGGGGATTCCCGCGCACCTCCTGTGGGATGACCCGGTGGTGACGTTCAACTTCGTCGTCACGGTCCGGCCGCTGCTCGGCGCGCTGAGCATGTACGCGCTTGCCTTCTACTGGACGAGAAGCTTCGGTGCCGCGCTGATTGCCGGGTTTTTGTTCGGCTTTCATCCGATGCGCCTCAACGACCTCGTGCACCCGTCCGTGGTCGGGAACGAGTTGATCCCGGCGATCTTGCTGGCACTCCACCGGCTGTTCGCGCGGCGGCGCTGGCGAGACGTCGTCGTTCTCGCGAGTCTTGCTGGGCTCCAGATGCTTGCGAGCCTTTACGTGGTCCTACAGCTCGTGATCGCGGTAGGGGTCTACGGAATACACTTGCTTTGGTCACACCGGCGGTCCGTACCGGAACTCCTGCCGAAGCTAGCGGTCGTGGCCGTGCTGCTCGCGGGGTTGGCGATCTGGGTATTCGGCCCATACCTCGAGACTCGCGAAACGTGGGGTGTACTGCAGGGGCGCAAGCCCTTCCCGACGGTGAGGCGCTTCGTGGGGTTCGGGAATCATTTCTTCCCGGGAGTCTGCCTGCTCTTCCTGGCGCTGCTGGGGCTGCTGGACCGATTGCGCGGCCGCGAGACCGACCGCGGCTCGGATCCGCGACTGCCGTTCGCCATCATCGGTGTGGTCGCGATCTGGTTCATCTTGTCGTGGCGGGTGCCGTGGTCCCCGTGGGTCGTACCGTCTCTGTTTTACCTCCTTCTTCCCTGGATCCCCGGACTCGATGGAGTGCGAGCACCGGCGAACGTCTACTTCGTCCTGGTCGTTTCGCTGGGGCTGCTGGCCGCCTACGGAGCGCGGGCCCTGGTTGAGAAGGTCGGTCCCGTGGCTGCGAAGCCGCGGGCGATCCTGGTGGGGATCGTCTCGATCGCCTGCGTCGCCGAAGTGTTTTTACCCGCGTTGGCCACACGGAGCTTTGGGCGTTCGTTGCCGTCGACGACCTTTCGCGTTCGGCCCGCCGCGGAGGATCTGGCGGCCGTCGCCAGCCTCCCACCTGGGGCCGTGTTGGACTTTCCCTTCAATAACCGCGGCGCTGGTGTGTTTGGGTTGCGCTGGGGCGTTTTGCTCGGCGCGTATCACGAGCGCAGACTCGCGGCGTGCATGGCGTCGTTCATCACGCCGGTGCAAGACGCGATTACTGAGATCTCGCAGCGGTTGCCGGGCCCACGCGCCGTTCAGGAACTCTGGTCGCTCGGCCTCCGCACCATCAGCTTCTCCAGGCAAGACACCGTCGCGGGTCGTAAGCGCGCGGATCGGATCGTTGATGCCCTCGCCGACCGTGACAAAGGTGCGCATCTCGTTCCACTTGGCGAAGGCCGCACGATTCGCGTGTTTGAGATCGCCGGTGGGGCTCCGTTCACGACGGAGGTATCAGCGCTAGCGCCTGTCGTCGGATCGCAAACGAATGGACCGGCCGAACCCATCCAGCTTCGCTTTGGACTGCAGAGCATCGGCACGACCTTTCGCCACCCGGATCCGGTTCAGCCGACGGTCCTGGTCGTGACCTGGAGCCGCGATGAAAAGCCGGTGCGGTCCAAACGGGCGAGGTCGCTGCTTCCCCTGGCCCTCGCACCGGGGCGCAGGGCCGAGATCGCGATCGAGGATCGGTCGCCGCAAGATCCCGGACGGTACAGCGTTACACTTGCCTTGGCCGACGGTACGAACCGGGTCGTCGGTAAACGGCACGTTGTCGTGACGACCCGACGACCTCGACGCGACCCTCCGCGTCCGCGCCAGGCCGACTAGGACGCCTGTCGGAGATCCCCGCCCGGCTCCTTCCGCGGTGCGGAACGCGGCCGAGGTGGGCCCCCTTCTCCCCGGCTCACCCGTCGTAGGTACTTCTGCGTAAGCGTCGCTTAACGGCGTTGGTCAGTAGGGTCCCTAATCGGGAGCGATTCATCTTGGTTGCGTAAATAGAGAGTCGGCAACTTTGACAACTTTTCTCATTGCCTAACGAATTGAACGCATGGTATCGGCAGGGCCTTCCGCGACGATGAGGGTGAGTGCGCCATGATGTGTTCGAACGTTCCGAGCATTTTGCATTGTTTGGGCCAGGCTTTTCGGCCGCCCCGCGCCTTGCCGTCCGTGATGATCGTCGTCCTGTGGATGGCGGCGGCAACCCTCGTCGGGGTGGGTGGCGCGGCCGCCCAGCCTTCTCGGCCGAACATCGTGCTGATCCTCGGCGACGACTTGGGATGGCCGGATTACGGCTTCATGCCGAGTTCCAGGACGCTGAATACCAACCAGGGGCCGATGCCGATCAATCAGATCGTGCAGACCCCGAACCTCGACGAACTCGCCGCCGGCGGCGTGGTGTTTCGCAATACACACAACACCGCCAGCACCTGTATCCCGTCGCTGCGCACCTTGCTGACAGGCCTGCAGCCGATCCAGTGGTTGGACGCCCGCGAGGCGCTCGACGCATTGCCGCAGGTGACGCTGCCGGCCCCGCCCTTCATGTTCCCACGCGTCGAGGTGGAGCACCTTCGCACTCTTCCGAAGGATCTTGGACCGCTGGGCTACAAGAGCTGGGAAGGCGGAAAGTTCTGGGAAGGCACCTTCGACCTGGCCGGCTTCACCCACGGCCTCACCACGAGCCCCGGGGGTTACATCTTGCCGCACTCGTGGGAGTTCGGCCGCGCCGGGTGGGACCCCGAGCTGTGCGGCGCGGACGGCGATCCCGAGATCCCATGCCCGGCGCTCGATCCGTTGCGGGACTTCCTCGACGAGGTCGAGGGCAGCCCGTTCTTCGTCTGGTTCGCCCCAGCACTTCCGCATTCGCCGTTCACCGCGCCGCAGAACTTTCACGAGCCCTTCGAGGACTTGGGATTGACATCGTGCGCGACGAACAACTGCTGGGGCAACTGTGCAAACTGCCCCAACGAAGTGAACTACCTAGCCAACATCGCCTGGCTCGACAGTCTCATCGGTGAGTTGCTCGCCGAGCTGGAGAGTCGAGATCTGCGCGAGGACACCTTGCTGATCTACCTGGCCGACAACGGGTGGGGGCTCAACTTCCAGACGTTTTCCGGCGCGGGGAAGGGCAAGAAGACGATGTACGAGCTGGGGTTCCGCACCCCGATGATCATCAACTGGCCCGGACACGTGCCGGCCGGTGTAGCCTACGACGATCTGATCTCTACCGTCGACGTCGTGCCGACCATCGCCGACTACGCGGGTGTCGACACCCATCCGGAGCAGCGCGGGTTTAGTCTGCGCGAGCGTGTCGAAGGCGGTCCGTCTCTCGGGCGGACGGAGGTGATCGGCTTCTATCCGGAGTTCGGTCACTACTTGCGCACGGACACGTGGCGCTACCTCCGCTTCGCGAACGACGACCACGAGGAACTCTACCAGATCGACATCGACCCGTTCGAGGACAACGACGTGGCGGCGCAAAATCCGGAGTTGGTCGCGCAGTTCGCCACCATGGTCGACGACTGGGAAGCGGAGCAGCGCACACCGCCCGACCGGGTGGAGATCACCGGCCGCATGTTGCATCCGATCACGAATGCTCCGATGACCGGCTCGCACCTGAAACTCGACAACGGTCCGGTGCAGCTCATATCAATCGTCGGACCGGACGGTTGGTTCCGCTTCGGACCGGTGGAGTTGGGAAGCTACGTAATCCGGGCGGGCGTCAACTCCCTGAACGTCGACTGGCTCGGTACCGGCGACCCTGTGCCCGCCGCTGTTCCAATTGGCAGCGGCGGCAGCTTTCTCAACCTCACGGGAACGCAAAACATCGCCATTCCCGGTCCGTTTGGCGCGCAGATCCGCGGCATCCTGACCGGCGATGGTGGAGCGCCGTTGCCGGACGTGGCGATCGAGGTTTCGGGGTTGAAAGGATGTGACGTCGTCCGCACGATCGTGACCACGCAGGCGGACGGCAGCTATCGCACCGACAACCTTCCATTCACGACGTACACGGTTCGGGCGATTTCACCGCCGGGGCACCATAACGTCGAGGTTGCGGGTGTCGTCGTCAACGCTCTCGACGTGTTCATCCAGGATCTGGTCGCCCAACCGTTGTGACGTTGGGTTGCTCTGGCGGCCGCGATTGCGGCCGCCAGAGCGCCATGACTATTGCGCTCGTGACCAGCATCGCGACGGGCACCGCCGTCGCGAGCCCGGGAGGCCTCGGCGTCTCGCGCAACTGTTCGAGCGCGAGTTTACTGAGAGGCCAAAGGATGCCGAAGGTCAGCATCATGGTCCCCGGGGCGACGCGGCGCCGAAGTTGCCAGAGCAACAGCGCCAGCAGCGCGACCGCGGCGAGCATGAAATACACCGGAAGCGGGTGCGTGGGGAGCGCCGCCCCGGCTGATGCATCGACCAGGCCCTGTGTGACCTGGCGGGCGAAAACTTCCGAATCGCGCCCGGGGTGTGCGCAGATCGGTATCGGCGCCCAGCGCCCGCAGACCGTGCCGGTGCAACAGCCGGCGGCGAGACAGCCGAACCTGCCGGCGATCTCGATCACCGGCGCCGCAACGGCGAGCGCGTCGCCGGTCGGCCTCCAGGGGGCGCGCGAGAGAGCGCACCACGCGGCCGCGAGGCCAGCGCCCATCGCCAGACCGAGAGTGATCCTGCCACCGCCGGTCAGGACATCGGCCGGGGTAATCCACAGCGCTTCCCCGAGCGGCATCCACTCGAGTCGCGCTTGCCAGACGCCGCCCAGCATCAGTCCGAACAGCGCCCACATCAGGGCGACAACCGTTCTCCACTCGCAAACTCCGCGCACCCGCAGCACTCCGATGGCCGCGACGAAGCCGCCGAAGCAGCCGACGGCCCAGAGGGCCAGGTGGGCGTTATCGATCAACCAGCGATGCATCGCGCCGCTCCGTGCTCCATGGCAAGAGTGACTACCCGAGCGCCGCGCTGGATGCCTGCGCGGCGATGGCGTAGGAGGGGCGACGACAGGAGCGATGGAGGCATCGATGGAAGCCGTAAGCGTACTGCAACCGCTGTGGGATTGGTGTCTTAGCCACCTCGGCCCGGAGGGGATCGCATCGCCTGCATTCCTGCTCACGGCGGTGGTCGCCGGGGTCTACCTCCCCGGCATCGTGTTCTCGTTCGTCGACGTGGCCGTCACGGGGCGCCTGACGCTCGCGCAATGCTGGAGCGTCTATTGGCGTGCGATGAAATGGTACGGCTCTTTCTACGTGGTGGCGATGGTCGTCCTCTGGGCGTTCCCGATGACCCTGCTGTCCAGCGTGCCGGCTGCCGCGCCGTCGGCGTTCGAGTTCTCCCTGGACCTCGTTCTCTATTTCTTGCTCGGTGATCTCGTCTCGTACTTCTGGCACCGGTTCGAACACCGCTTCCGTCGCTACATGACGAAGGTGCACTACTATCATCATGTCGACACGCCGCCCCTGACGATCTGGACAGCGATGGTGGTGCATCCCATCGAAGGCGTTTCCGTGTTCGCGTGCTTCCACATCTACGGCATCCTGTTCCCGATCCACCCGCTCACCTTCGCGGTCGGCGCGTTCTCCGTCACGGCTGTGAACATGATCACGCACTGCGGCTATCGCCTGCCGGTTTACGACTGGTTCTTCGCGACATCGCGCGAGCACGATCTCCATCACGCGCGCCGCGAGCCGCGCAACATCTCCGTGATGCTCTCGATCTGCGACCGGCTGTTCGGAACTTTCGAGAAGGCACGTTAGTCCGGAAGGAAATCCGCGACCGCCTACTTCTTCAGCGTCGTTTCATACTCTTCCATGATCTTGCGCTGCGCCTCGGCGTACTTGGCGCGGATGTCCCAGAAACGTGGCTTGCGCTTGTCGATGAAGGCGTTGCCGCCTTCCTTTCCTTCGGGGGTGTCGAACCAGTCCGGGTAGTACTGGCTCGATAGGATTCCCATCTCCTGGTAGCCGTCCATCTCCTGATCGAACGACGCCTTGAGGATCTCGAGGCATCCCGGGCTGAGCGCCAGCATTTCCTCCGCCCAGCGCAGGTACTCGGCTTCCAGTTGGTCGAGCGGCACGACCGTGTTGACGAGCCCCATCTCCAGAGCCTTGTCGGCGGGGTAGCGGCGGCACAGCATCCAGATCTCGCGAGCTTTCTTGGCGCCGACGACCTTGGTCAGGTACGGCACGAAGAATCCGTCGGCCGGGCTCGATACGCGCGGGCCGGCCTGGGCGAAGACGGCGTTCTCGGCGGCGATGGTGAAATCGCAACAGTACGCCATGTGGTTGTGGCCGCCGATGCAATAGCCGTGCACCGCGGCGATGATCGGCTTGCGCGACATGCGCAACAAGCGGTTGTGCGGGTAGCGGAAGTAGAACGCCTTGCGCAGCCCCCACTTCTCCCACTCGACGTCGCCGCCGGTGCCGAAGTGTTTGCCGTTGGCGGCGATGACGATGACGCCGATCCGCGTGTCGTGGTTCGCATCGTAGAACGCGCGGAACATCTGCTCGACCGTCTCGAGCGTCATCACGTTGTACTTGTCGGGCTTGTTGAGAGTCACCCGGGCGACGCCGCCCTTGAACTCGTCGTGGAAGCACTTGTCGTAGAGAATCTCGTCGAAGTTGAATCCGTCGCCCTCGACGGCCTGCCACTCGGTCCACGCCATGGTTGTTCCTTCCTCGCTTGCGGTGGGTGTAGGTAACGAACGGCGGCATTGCGGCGCAACCCGGCGGGGTCCGTTTAGCTGTCAGGGGAGGAGCGACTCCTCCGGGTCGGACGGCCCGATTTGCGCCGGTGAACTTCGACGTTGACTGACATACGTCACTGACGTATGTCACTGACGTATGTCAGCGACAGGTTCCCAGGATCCAGCCGAGGAAGTGGCCGGGCACTCGTCGCGCGAGCGGCAGCGCCTCGAGACGCGGCGGCGGATCTACGATGCGGCGATGGCGGAGTTCGCGCGCAGCGGATTCGGTCCATCGCAGATCGAAGACATCGTCCGCGCCGCCGGAGTCGCACGCGGCACGTTCTACATCCATTTCCCCACCAAGGACCACGTCCTGCTCGAGTACGTGGAACGCCTGCAGCGGCGCGCGGCCGAGCGGCTGGCGGTGCTGACCGAGGTGTCGGCCCGACTGTTCTTCCGCGACGCCATCAACATCGTGCTCGATGTCGTTGGCGGCGAAGATCCGACGATCTTGCGCGAGGCGCTGTCGGTTGTCAGTCGCCACGTCGAGGAATTGGGCAACGTCGCGCCGCTGTACACCGGGCTCACGGCATTCTTCGAAGCCGCGCAGGGGCGCGGCGAGATCCGCCTCGACATCCTTCCCAGCGAACTTTCCGCGGCGTTCCTGCCCGGCCTGTTCGGCCTGTTGCTGCTGCGGCTCGGAGCCCCGGAATCGGAATTGCGCACGACCCTACACCACGCCGTGGACGTATTTGTCCGCGGAATCGCGCCCTGACGGGCGCTCGCCAGGAGACCTCACATGTACGACATCATGGATTTGGAGCAAGACGTCGATTCGCAACACGAGGCGCTGCGCCGACTGCGCGCCGAGGACCCGGTGTGGTGGGACGAGAAGAACCAGCACTGGCTGGTGACCCGTTACGACGATGTCCGACACGTGTCGAAGAACGCGAAGACCTTCTGCTCGGGTCGCGGAGTGTTGGTCAACAGCGACACGCAGGTGTCCATCGTGACGATGGACGACCCGCAGCACGCGAAGATGCGCGGCATCCTCAGCCGCGGCTTCACGCCGCGCGTGGTGATGCATCAGGAGGCGCTGGTGCATCGGTTCATGGCCGAGGCCATCGACGCCGTGATCGAGCGCGGCGAGTGCGACTTCGTCGACGACATCGCAGTGCCGCTGCCGATGCGCATCATCGCCCACATGGTCGGATTCGACGATGCCAACCTCGCGGACTTCCGCCACTGGACGGACACGATGTTCCAAGCCAACGGCGCGACGGACCTGCCGACGATGGAACGAGCGACGCAAGCGTTCTGCGAGTTCTCGGCACAAATCGTTACCGCCCTCGAAGACCGCCGCCGGCGGCCGCGCGAAGACATGCTGTCGGCGCTGATCGCGGCCGAGAGCGACGGTGTCCTGCACGCCAGCGACGACCGCCTGCAGGACGACGAGTTGGTGATGTTCTGCGTGCTGTTGATCACGGCCGGCAACGAGACGACCCGCAACTCGCTTTCTCGCGGTATCCAGACCCTCATCGAGCACCCGCTGGAGCGGGCACGCCTGATCGCCGACCGCAGCCTGCTGTCGTCAGCCGTGGAGGAGATCCTGCGCTGGACGTCGGTGCTGCGGTGTTTTCGCCGCACCGTCACCGAAGACACCGAGCTGCGCGGTAAGCAGCTGCGCGAGGGCGATCGGGTGGTCGTCGTCTACCCGTCGGCCAACCGCGACGAGGAGGCCTTCGGCGATCCGTACACGTTCCGCATCGACCGCGATCCAAACGATCACGTCGCTTTCGGCTTCGGACCGCACTTCTGCATGGGAGCCAACCTGGCGCGGCTCGAGATGCGCATCGCCTTCGAGCACATCCTCGATCGGTTGCCGGATCTTCAGTTCGCTCCAGGGACGAGTCCCACGCCGGACGTCACCTCGCTGACGCAGGGGCTGGCCCACTTGCCGTTGGTCTTCACCCCAAATCGCAAGAGCGGAGTGGCGGCCTAAGGGCTTCGCCCAGTTTTCAGTTTTCAGTGTTCAGTTTTCAGCCCGGCGCGCGGGGCAAACCCCGCGCTACTGAAAACTGAAAACTGAGCACTGAAAACTAGAGCGCGTTGCGAAGCAACGCGCTCTTGCGCTATCAAAACGAGCGTTTGGCTGGATGAACCCGCCGACCTGAGGACCGATGAAGCCAGCTCCGTTCGAATACGCAGCGCCCGATACGCTCGAAGAGGCGATTGCCCTCCTCGAGGCCCATGAGGGCGACGCCAAGGTTCTGTCGGGCGGCCAGAGCTTGATGCCGTTGCTGAACATGCGCCTGGCGCGGCCGGAAGTGCTGGTCGATCTGGCGCGCATTCCGGGTCTGGATCACATCGGCGAGGAGAACGGCGACCTGGTGATCGGCGCGATGGCCCGCCAACGCGCGGTCGAGATGAGCCCGTTGGTGCGCGAGAAGCACCCGCTGGTCCTGGCGGCGACGCTGCACGTCGCCCACCCGCAGAACCGCAGCCAGGGGACGTTCGGCGGTTCGCTGGCGCATGCCGACCCGTCGGCCGAATACCCCGCCCTGGCGGTGGCGTTGGACGCGCGCTTCACAGCGGCCGGTCCTGACGGCGAGCGCGTGATCGCCGCCGAGGAGTTTTTCCTCACCTATCTGACCACCGACCTGGCCGCATCGGAGATCCTCACCGAAGTGCGGCTGCCGGCGCTTCCTCAAAGCGCCGCCTGGTCGTTCACCGAACTGGCGCGGCGCCACGGTGATTACGCGCTGGCGGGAGTGGTGTCGTATTTCACCGTGAGCGCGGCGGGTGTTTGCGACGCGGCGCGCATCGTCCTGTTCGGCGTCGGCGCGACTCCGGTGCGGGCGCGGACGGCTGAGGCTGCGCTGATAGGGCAGAAGCCGAGCGCCCGTCTGTTCGAGGCGGTGGGCAAAGCGGCGCAAGATGACATCGAGGATCCGCAGTCCGATGTGCACGCCAGCGCCGAACAACGACGCGCCCTGGCCGGCGTCCTGACCGGGCGCGGTTTGGCCGACGCGGCTCGCCGCGCCGGAATCGCGCTGTGAGGGATTGATGCCGACGCCAACCCCCCGAACGATCCGAGTCGTAGTCAACGGCAGCGCGTACGAGCGCACGGTTGAACCGCGCCTCACGCTGGCGGACTTCCTCCGTCACGAACTGGCGTTGCCGGGCACGCACGTCGGCTGCGAGCACGGTGTGTGCGGCGCATGCACGGTCCTGTGGAACGGCCGCGCCGTGCGTTCCTGCATCATGCTCGCCGTGCAGGTGGACGGCGCGGAGCTCACCACGGTCGAGGGCTTGAGCCGCGACGGCGAGCTCAACCCGATCCAACAGGCGTTTCTCGAACACCACGGCCTGCAGTGCGGCTTTTGCACGCCGGGATTCCTGATCACGGTGACCGAGTTGCTCGATCGCCATCCCGACCCGAGCGACGAGGAGATTTACGACTACCTCGGCGGCCAGATCTGCCGCTGCACCGGCTACCAGGCGATTCTCGCCTCGGTGCGGGCGGCGATCGCCAACAAAAAGGCCGCGAGCGGCTCTCCGAGCTGAAGGGAATATTGAACCACGAAGAGCACGAAGGACACGAAGAAAATGAACAGCACGACGGACGGACACCCTACTTCGTGATCTTCGTGAGCTTCGTGGTTGGAGAAATGGGTACCAGATCGGATCCGAATTGTGACGCGCATTCCCAATAGAATCGAAGATCTGCCGACGTCGGCGCCGCGCTTCATCGGCAAGGAGGTCGAGCGCGTCGAGGATCGCCAGTTGCTCACGGGCAGGACGGAGTTCATCGACAACGTCTCGCTGCCGGGGATGTTGCACTGCGCGATCCTTCGCAGTCCGAACGCGCACGCGCGGATCACGTCGATCGACACGTCGGCGGCGGAGCGAATGGCGGGCGTGCTGGCCGTGGTGACCGGCGAGGACGCGCTGCGCTGGTCCTTCCCGCAGCAGACCGTGCCGGAGGGTTGGGGCACGCACTGCCTGGCCACCGACCGCGTGCGCTATGTCGGCGAGCCCGTCGCGGCGGTCGCGGCGATCAGCCGCTACGTGGCGGAGGATGCGCTCGAGGCGATCGTCGTCGAATACGATCCGTTGCCGCCGGTCGTCGACACCGAGAAAGCGGCGGCCGCGCCACCGATCTACGACGATCACGACAGCAACGTCGTATTCAAGCGGAAGTTCACCTGGGGCGACGTCGACGGGGCATTTGCTTCGGCCGACAAGGTGCTGACCGAAAAATTCCGCTGGCACCGGCTCGGCGCGAACCCCCTCGAGTGCAACGGCGTCATCAGCGAATGGGACGTCGTCGACGGCACGGTGACCGCGCGCGGCAGCTTCCAGTCGCAGGTCAACATGGGCCTGCTCTCGGCGGGCGCGCTCGGCCTGCCGTCGAACAAGGTGCGCATCATCAGCCAGCCGCACGGCGGCAGCTTCGGCGGCAAGGGCGGTCCGCGCGGTACGCTGATCACGTCGCTGCTGTCTCGCAAAGCCGGCGGTCGGCCGGTGAAGTGGATCGAAGATCGCATGGAATATCTGGCCGGTGGCGCCGGCCAGTCGTGGGATCGCTACTACGAGGTGTCGCTGGCGCTGCAGAACGACGGCATCATCACCGGGTTGCGCGTCGTCCTGCTCGACGACCTCGGCGCCAGCGCCGAAGGCTTTGGAGCGGTCAGCGCGGCCAAGCCGCTGGCCGCGTTCACTGGCCCGTACAAGATTCCCGTGGCGGAATACGACCTGACGCTGGTCGCCACCAACAAGTTGCCGCAGAGTCCCTATCGCGGCATGGGGCCGCCGCCGCACAATTGGGTGCTGGAACAGATGGTGGATCTGGCGGCCGCCGAGCTGGGTCTCGATCCCGGCGAGATCCGGCGCCGCAATTTCATTCCGAAGAGTGCCTTTCCCTACACCATCCCCAGCGGCAACGAGTACGACAGCGGTGACTACGCCGCGGCTCTGGACGCCGTACTGGAGATGTCGAACTACGCGGCGCTTCGCCGCGAGCAGGAGGAGGCGCGTCGGCAGGGACGTTACCTCGGGATCGGCCTGGTCAACACCATCGAGCCCGGTGTCTTCGACTGGAACGCATACGCGATCGTCGGCAGCCAACAGACCGGGGTGCCCGAAGGCGCGACCGTGGCGATCGACATCATGGGCAAGCTGGTCGCCAAGGTCGGCTTCTCGCTCGAGGGGCAGGGCCAGTACACGGTGATCTGCCAACTCCTCGGCGATTACTTCGGCGTCGAGATGAGCGACGTGCAGGTCATTCCGCAGGATTCGCTGTCCGCGCCGCCGCATTTCGGCCCCGGCGGCAGCCGCCTCGGCGTCGCCATCACCGGCGCTATTCTCGGCGCCGCCGATCTACTGCGCGAGAAACTGCTGCGAGTCGGCGCACATTTGTTGCAGGCGCCGCTCGAGGCGCTCGAGCTGCGCGATGGCATGGTCCGCATCCCGGGCGTGCCGGAGGCTCAGATTCCGTTCGGCCAGGTCGCGGCGACGATGCTCGCCCGCAGCGACCTGCTCCCGGAAGGGATGGATCCGAATCCGCAGGCGACCTACGTGTGGACGGCGCCGGGTCGCACGCCGGCGGACGATCAGGGACGGGCGAAGAGCTACCTGACTGCGGCGAACGCCTGCCACCTGGTACTCGTGGAAGTCGACGTCGAAACCGCCGCGGTAAAGATCCTGAAGTACTTCATCGCGGACGACTGCGGCACGCGGCTCAATCCCGCGACGTGCGAGGGGATGACACAGGGCGGTGTCGCGCAAGGCGTCGGCGCCGCGCTGCTCGAGGAATACGTTTACGACGACGACGGCCAACTGCTGACGTCGACGTTCATGGACTACCTCATGCAGACGATCTACGAAGTGCCGATTACCGAGAAGCGCGCGCTGGTGACGCCGTCGCCGTTCACACCGCTCGGCGCGAAGGGAATGGGCGAGGGCGCGCTGCACACGACGCCGGCCGCCGTGATGTGCGCGATCAACGACGCACTGCGTCCGCTCGGCGTCAAAGCGCACGAAGTACCGGCATCGCCAAAACGCCTGTGGGCGCTTCTACAGAATCGAAAGAGCTGATCTTCACCACAATTGAGATCGCGCGACGTTGCGCGCGCGGGAGGGTTTGAACATGGCAGACAAAGATTACTTCGTGGCGTTGTCCGAGTGTCACTTCATGAACCCGGAATCGATGCACGAGATCAGCTACTACCCGCAGTTCGAGCAGTGGTGGAAGAGCATCGACGGCGTCATGCGCGCGTGGGGCGGCGGGCGCGACCTGCAGGGCGGCGCGGCCATGCCTGAGCCGCGGGCGCACGCCCTGATCGAGTACATGGACAAGTTCAATGTCGACGTCTGCTTCGCGCTGCGCGAATCGATGATGGACACGTCGGGGTACGCGACCTGCATGTCTACCAACGGCTTCATCATGAAGGAGATCGAGCCGTACAAGGACCGCATGTACCTCGAGTGCAACGTCGGCCCGATCATGCGGCGCGGCGTGAAGAACGCGATCTGGGAGCTCGAGTACCTATACAAGAATGCCAACGCCAAGCTGTGCAAGGTGTACGCGCCGGAAGACGCGCCGCTCAACGATCCCGGGCTGTGGCCGTTTTACGAGAAAGCGCAGGAGCTCGGCATCGCCCTGACCATCCATACGGGAATGGCCTACGTTCGACCGCAGCCGACGAAGTTCACGCTGCCGCTGTTGCTCGACGACGTCTGTCTCGATTTTCCCGACCTGAAGATCATCGCCTATCACATGGGCTGGCCGTACCACGAAGAGCTGATGGGGTTGGCGGGCAAACACCAGAATCTCTACATCAGCCTGTCGGGAATCATCGGTTGGTTCGTGCACTCGCCGTACCGCGGCTACCACATGATCGGAGAGGCGCTGCAGTGGGTGACCGACGACAAAATCGTCATGGGATGCGACCTGGCCTTCGATGACATGGGCGCGGCGGTCGACTACATCCGCAACTTCAAGATGCCGCAGGAGCTGCAGGAAAAGTGGGGCTATAAAGACCTCACAGAGGAATCGAAGGCCAAGATCCTCGGCCTCAACCTCGCCAAGCTGGCCGGCATCAAGCCGACCAAGCGCGTAAAGAAAGAAGCCGCCAAGAAGAACGGCGGCAAAAAGAAGCACTAACGAAGGCGAGAGCGAGGGCGCCTGGATCCGTCGAGATCTCTTTCGTCCCTGTAGTCACTTTCGTCCCTTCGGTAGCGCCGAAAACGATGATCAATCTAAAGAACCAAGCCTGCATCGCAGGCATCGGCGAGACCCGCTATGTCCGCAAGCCGGGCTCCGGCCTCTCGCAACTGGCGTTGCAGCTGCAGGCGGCAAAGAGCGCCGTTGAAGACGCCAACCTGTCGTTGAAGGACGTCGACGGGTTGATGCCGTTTCCGAACCTCGGGCACGCGGAGGAGTTCGCCGCCAACCTCGGGATCGAAAACCTCCGGTTCGCCGCCACGGTGCATACCGGCGGCGCCGCTCCGGTGGCGTCACTCCGCATTGCCGCGATGGCGGTGTGCACGGGAGCGGCCAACGCCGTGCTGGTTCCGGCCGGATGGAACGCGTACTCGGGTAGCCGCGCCCGCGACACGGTATCGCAAGACGTGTCGTCCCTGCCGGGAGGGCGGATCGCGCGCGACTACTATCTGCCGTTCGGACTGACGGCGCCGCCGCAATGGTACTCGCTGATGGCGCGCCGGCACATGCACGAGTTCGGCACGACGGCGGAGCAGTTGGGTGCCATCGCCGTGGCCATGCGCAAACACGCGCAACTCAACCCGAACGCGGTGATGTACGGCAAGCCGCTGTCGATCGACGAGTACCTCGCGTCGCCGATGATCACCGATCCCTATCGCCTGTTCGACTGCTGCCTGGAAACCGACGGTGCCGCCGCCGTCGTCGTGACCAGCGCCGAGCGCGCCCGCGACCTGGGACGACCGGCCGTGTCGATCATGAGTGTCGCGTCGGGGCAGCCGTATCCGGCGGACGAGATCACCAACCGGAAGGACATATTCCGCACCGGCCTGACGATCGCCGCACCGGAGGCCTTCGCGGCCGCCGGCGTGACGCCGCGCGACATCGACTTCGCGGAGATCTACGACTGCTTTACCTTCGAGGTCCTGCAGCAGATCGAAGAGATCGGCTTCTGTGCGCGCGGCGAGGGCGGTGCCTTCGTGGAGAATGGTCGCATCGAGCTGGGCGGCGAGTTGCCCATCAACACGCACGGCGGACTCTTGTCCGAGGCGCATGTGTTGGGCATGAACCACATCGTCGAAGCGGTGAAACAACTCCGCGGCGACGCGGGAGAGCGGCAGGTAGAGGACGCGGAGATCGGCCTGGTGACGGGCTGGGGAGACTTCGGCGACGGAAGCATTGCAATTCTAGGGGCTGGGGGCGTGGAGTGAGGGGCGGGGAGCTGATGTACTTCGTCGTTCTGAAAGCTGATGGCTGAATAGCTGATGGCCGATTATTCCAAACCGCTGCCCGTGCTCGAGGGCCTGACCGAGGAGTTCTACGGTTGGTGCAAGAACGGGGAGCTGCGCTTTCAGCGTTGCACGGAGTGCGGTGCCTGGAGGCATGTCCCGCGCGAGATGTGTCCGGAATGCTCATCGACGGATTGGGATTGGCAGCGATCGTCTGGCCGGGGCAGGGTGTTCACGTGGACGGTCGCCGAGCGCCCGCTGCATCCCGCATTCGCTGGATCCGCCCCGTACGCGCCGGTCGTCGTCGAAATGGACGAGGGCGTCCGATTGCTGTCGGAGGTCGTCGACTGCCTCCCCGCCGACCTGCGCATCGACATGCCCGTCGAAGTCCAGTTCGAAGCCGTGACCCCAGAGGTGACCCTGCCAAAATTCCGCAAGGCCGGCGCCCCGTAACGACCCTTTCGTCCCTCGTGTCCCTTTCGTCCCTGTAGTCCCCGCCCCCGCAATCACCTCGGAGAGCAAATGAGCAACCTCAATCTCCCCCCAACCTTCACCTACGAAAAGCGCGACCGCATCGCGATCATGACCATCAACCGGCCGGAGGCGATGAACGCCTTCACGGCCGACATGTTGCGCGGGATGGACGCGGCGTTCGCCGACTTTCAAGCCGACGGCGATCTCTGGGTGGCCATCTTGACGGCGGCCGGTGACAAGGCGTTCTCGGCCGGGATGGATCTCAAGGAGGCCATTCCGCTCCTGCAGAGCGGCGACGAGATGGGGTACGAGGATCACACCAAGCGTCCGTTTTCGGATGTGTTCAAGCCGATCATCGGCGCGGTCAATGGGTTCTGCATCGCGGGCGGAATGGAGTTTTTGCAGGGGACGGACATCCGCATCGCCGCCGACAAGGCGACGTTCGGCCTCGGCGAGGTGCGTTGGGGTATCATCCCGACCGGCGGATCGCATATCCGTCTGCCGCGCCAGATTCCATGGGCGATCGCGATGGAGATGTTGCTGACCGGAAAGAACCTCACCGCCCAGCGCGCGTACGACATCGGCCTGGTCAACGAAGTCGTGCCGGCCGAGAAGCTGATGGAGACGGCCCTGCAGTGGGCGGAAACGATCTGCAAGAACGGCCCACTGGCGGTACGGACGGCAAAGGAGATCGCGGTCCGCGCTCTCGGGTTGGAATCCGGCTTCGTTCTCGAGAAAGCGCTCGGCGCCCGCGTCATGCAATCCGAAGACGCGGTGGAGGGCCCTCGCGCCTTCGCCGAGAAACGAAAGCCCCAATACCGCGGCCGCTGATCGCGGTATTGCGGGACTGATGCTCAGCGCACATTTTAGGAGGATCTGATGCGGTCGACGTGGGACAGCCGGCTGGGCCGGCGGGCGTTTATCAAGGCTTCGGCATTCGCCGGCGCCGGTCTGGTCGTGCCGACGGGCTGGTTGCTCGGCTGTGGCAGCGACGACGACAGCGGCGAGGTCGCCGTTCCGCTCGAAGTCGATCCGAGCCGCCCGTGGTGGCTGCAGAACAACTTCGAGCCGGTATTCGACGAGGTCACCGAGACCGCTCTCGAAGTTCGCGGCGCGATTCCCAGCGCACTCGACGGGCTGTTCGTGCGAAACGGCTCGAATCCCCAGGCTTCGGACAACACTCACTGGTTCCTCGGCGACGGCATGCTGCACGGCGTGCGTATCCGCGACGGCCAGGCGCTTTGGTACCGCAACCGATATATCCAGACGCCGCTGTACGAGAACGGCCTCAACACGCAGGAGAGCGGTGCGCCGCTCGGTGGTAACAACCAGAGCAACGTCAGCGCCATCTACCACGCCGGCCGGGTTCTCACGTCGGGCGAAGTCGGCTTGCCCTATCAGATCGATCCGAATGACCTGTCGACGGTCGGCGTCCACGACTTCGATGGCCGGTTGAATACATCGTTCACCGCGCATCCGAAGATCGATCCGGCGACCGGCTACCTGCACTTCTTCGGCTACTTCTTCGCGCCGCCGTATCTGACCTACCACGTCGCCGATGCTTCCGGTGTGCTGATCCACTCCGAAGTGGTGCCCTCGCACGGGCCGGCGATGATCCACTCGTTCGCCATCACCGACCGCGACGTCATCTTCTGGGAGCTGCCGGTGTTGTTCGACGCGACGCTGTTCCAGTCGAGCGGTTGGCCGTTCGCGTGGGACGAGAGCTTCGGCGCGCGCGTCGGAGTCATGCCGCTCGGCGGGCCGGCATCGGAGATCCGCTGGGTGGAGATCGAGCCTTGTTACGTGTTCCACGAACTCAACGCCTTCCGCGAGGGCGACGACGTCGTCATCGACGTGTGTCGCTACGACCGCATGATGGCGGGCGAGCGCTTCGGCGCGGTCAACCCGTATCTGACGCGGTGGCGCGTCGGCACGGCTGGCGAGGAGTTGTCGTTCAGCGAGCAACGACTCGACGACACGCTGTGGGAGTTCCCGTTTCACGACCGCCGCTTCACCGGGCGGCCGAATCGCTACGGCTGGCTCACGACGACGCGCAGACATCGCGACACCATCGATCTCGCCGGCGTGGCGATGCGCGATCAACAGACCGGTGAGGTGCGCCTCTGGGACGCCGGGCCGAACAAACACGCGGGCGAGGCGTTCTTCGTGCCCGGTGGCGAAGGCGAAGGAGACGGTTGGTTGATGACCTACGTCTACGATCGCGCCCGTGACACCAGTGATCTGGTGATCCTCGATGCGATGGAGGTCGAACGCGGCCCGGTCGCCGAGATTCGGATGCCGCGCCGCGTTCCGTTCGGATTCCACGGACTCTGGGTGCCGGCATGATGCGGATGTACGCCGCGATGGCGCTACTGCTGACGGTGGCGAGCGCGGCGGCGCGGGCGGACGACCGCGCTCTCGGCGAACAACTGCAGGCCGATGTCCGCACGCTTCTCGAGGCCAGCTACGGCACCGACCCCGAACCGGTCCTGCGTCTGACGCACCCCGCGATCATTGAAGAGCTCGGGGGCTCGGACAAGGCCCGAGCATCGTTCCGGCAGGCGATGAGCACGGTAAAACGCGTCGGACTGAAGATCGAGAAGTTCGAGTTTCCCGCTCCGCCGACTTTCGTCGAAGGCGAACGTCGCCGCTTCGCGATCATTCCGACCCGGTTGGTCGTGTCGGCGGGCGGGCAGCAGCTCGACAGCCGCAATTTCCAGGTGGGTGTCTACGATCCGATCGAGAAGAAGTGGACGTACGTCGAGGGCTCGAAGTTCGACGCGAAGTTGCGCTCGCGCTACTTCAAGGATTTTCCTGCCGACTACGAATTCCCCGTGGCGACGCGGCTGGGCGAAGCTGGCGCCGGCGAATCGGGCAAGGCGACACCGGAGGAGGGTACGACCGGAGAGTCGGGCGCACGGCCGGTCAGTAAATGACCTGGTCCGCGACCAGTCGGTCGTAGTCTTCGACCGGAAGTCCGAGGATGTCCTTGAAGACGTGCTCGTTGTCGCGGCCCATCACCGGGCCAGGCGTGACGGCCGCTTCGGTGCGACTGGTCTTCACGTAGGCGCCGTAGATCGTCTCTTTGAAGCCGAGCGGGTGGGTGACCTCGATGTACGTTCCGCGCTGCCGGTAGTGCGGATCCTTCAGTAGATCGCCGACGTTGAGAACCGGCGCGGCGGCTACTCCAGCCGACTGTAGGGTCGTCGCCAAGCCGTAGTCGTCGAACTGCGCGGTCCACGCCGCCAGCGATGCGTTGATCTCCTCCGCGTGCGCGACACGCCCCGCGGTGTGGGCGAATTCGCCGCGATCGGCCCACTCCGGGTTGCCCATCGTCTTGGTCAATTGGATCCATTCGCCGTCGGTGAGGACGGCGATGCTGATCCAGCGGTCATCGCCCGCACAAGGGAAGACGCCGTGCGGTGCGGCGGCGGCGAGCGGATGTCCGTTGCCCTTTGGACCGGCATTGCGGCCGTTCATCGCGTAGTCCATGAACGCCGGACCGACCATGTGCATGATCGCTTCCTGTTGGGAGTAATCGATGTGTTGCCCCTCACCCGTGCGATCGCGATGGCGCAGCGCGGCGATGATCGGAAACGCGCCGAGGATTCCGTTGTACGGGTCGGAGTACGCGTTCTCGACCGGTACCGGCGGGCCGCCCGTATAGCCCGTGAGGCTGTCGAGCCCCGTCAGACTCGTGAGGCTGAGGCCGTACGTGCGGACGCCCTTGAGCGGGCCGTCGAGGCCGGCGGCCGGCATCGAGAACATGACGATGTCCGGCTTGACGGTGCGCAGCGCGTCGTAGCCGCAGCCCATTTGGTCCATGACTCCTGGGCCGAAGTTTTCGACGACCACGTCACACCGCGCGACCAGATCGCGAGCGAGCTGCTGGGCTTCAGGTTTCTTCAGGTTCAGCGTCACGCTGCCGTTTCCTGCCCAACACGCGTGGTTGGAGAGCGAGCGGTCCGGGCCGGGAATGCCGTCGCCGAACGGCGGCAGCGTCCTCGTAAGATCGACGCGCGCGCGCGATTCGATCTTGAAGACCTCGGCACCGAGGAACGCGAGTGTCTGTCCGGTGACCGGACCGGCCCATACCCAACCGAAGTTGGCGACGCGAATTCCTTTGAGCGGAAGGTTCTTTGCCACGGCAGTTCCCTCGATCGACTCCCGGGGCTCTCCACCCGCGAGCGTCCGCCGTTCGTAGTGCAGATTGAATCGAAGATCCAGACAGCGGGGGTTCCGCGCGGGTGTCCCCGGCCTCGCCGTCCTGGCGGATCCGGCGTATGGTCGCGACGATCGCGGCGGGGCAATGGAGGCGTGATGAGCGAACGTGAATCGGCACGCGACAACTTCTTGCGGCGCGCTCTCTGGGCGAGCGTGCCCTTCAATATTGGCGGCGGCTTGGCGATCGCCTTTCCGTCGTCGGCAGTCGGCCGATTAGCGGGCCTTCCGCCCGACGTGCCGGCGGTCTACCGCTTCGCGCTCGCCCTGTTCGTGTTCCTATTCGGCGGTGTCTACGCGTGGCTCGCGATGCAGCCGCGGTTCGACCGCCCCATGGTGGCGCTCGCCGCTCTCGGCAAAGGCGGCTTCTTCGCCCTGATGCTCGTACTCTGGTTCGCCGGCGACGCATCGGGCCCAGCGACGCTCACCGCCGCCGGCGACCTCGGCTTCGCCGCCATCTTCACCTGGTGGCTGCTAGGCGACGGTCAACGTCGCTGACGATTTCGGCACGGAGTCCAGAAGGCATAGAAACGACGGGCCCTGAGAAAGGAGGCCGTGCCGGCTTTGCCGACACGGCCGAGCCCATCGGAGCGCGAAGCGCGCACGGGGGCAAATCTTTAATTGTTGTCGTAGAGCATTCCGAGGCGGCGCCAGTCGGACTCGGTGCGTTCGGTGATCAGGCCGAGGCGTTTCAAGTTCGGCACCACCGTGTGCATGTACAGCTTGCTGTTGACCTTCGCCCACTCGGGGATGTTGAGGAACAACTCGACGACCGCTTCGGGGGCCAACCCGTACTTCGGGCCGAGCAAGCGCAACATGTCGAGCTGTTGGTTGGCATTCAGAGTTTCGAGGATGGAGAACGCGAAGTCCTCCATCTCCGCCAGTTCCTCGGGCTCGGAGTCGCGCACGACCTGCCGCATGCAGAGCATGCCGAAGGCGGCGTGGCGCGACTCGTCGATCTGCACTCGGCGGATCACGTCGTGCAGGAGCGGGTTGGTCGTCGCCCGCGCGATCTCGTCGAAAATGCCGACGGCCATTCCCTCGAACAGCGTCTGCATGCCGAGAGTCTTGAGCTTCCAGGTCGGCGCCTCGAGCAACTTGTCGAGCAGGACCTTCAGCGTCGGATCGATCGGGTAGAGCGTTCCCATTTTGCGCTGCAGGAACTTGGAGATGACCTCGACGTGGCGGACCTCGTCGATCACCTGCGAGCCGGCGTAGAACTTGGCGTCCATCGTCGGGCACGCGTTGGTGAGCTGGCCGCAGAGCTGCAGGGCCGCTTGCTCGCCGTGCAGGAGTTGCGACAGCGTGTGGGCGAACTCGTCCCGCGCCGCCTCGCGACAGGTGGCGTCGTCGGCTCCCATGGTGGCGAGGATCGACGGCAGCAGCTGCATGTTCTGCTTCGGCAGGAACCACTCGTCGGCCGGAAACGGCGTGTCCCAGTCGATGTCGGTTTCGGCGTTCCACTGCCCTTTCTTGCCCCGCTCGTAGAGGTTGCGCAGTTCCTCGACTTCGCTGCCGTACTCCCAGGTCCAGTGCAGGTCGAGCGGGACCGCGACTTCCACCTTGTCGCGCAAGTCGGCGACGACTTGTTCATCGACGAAGTCGACGGCGTCGAAGTCGCCGAAGCGACGTCGGTATTCGGACAGCATCTTCTCAGCCATGTGCATTCTCCTATGTGCGGGCCGCGGGTTTCATTCCGACCCCGACGCCCGATGGACCAATCCGTGGTGCAAAAACGCCTTCACTTCCTGCTTGCGGCGCTCGACCTCGCGCCGTTCGAAGATCGAGTGACCGATGATCTCGTCGCCGAATTCGCCCGACGCGAAATGATAGACGATCATTCCGATCAAGCTCTGCAGGGTGTGTTGCATGTTGGCGACGCGCAGCTCGCCGCGGGACATTCCCTCGCGCAGAACATTGCTGACCTGTTGCAGGATGCGACGGATCGCTTCGTCCGCCTCGCGTCGCTCGTCGATGTCGCCGGACAGCTCCTCGTCCTCGAACAACGAACGCAGCAGCAGCCGTGCGTGCGACGGCGTACTGGCGAGCAAGTCGATCAAAGCGTCGACCCATCGATCGAGCCGTTCGACGGCGGTGCCGCCCTGCGCAAGGCTGCGCGTCAGTTCGCCATCCACCTGGCTGAGGATCCGCTCGACCGTCGCCGCGTGGAGCTGCGCCTTGGTGCGAAAGTGATGGAAGAGAGACGATTTCCGAAGTCCGACAGCGTCGGCGATCTCGCTCATGCCGACGCCGGCATAGCCGCGTCGTGCGAAGAGATCCTCCGCCGCTTCCAGAATCCGGTCCCGCGCCGAGACCTCAGCTGTGCTCGTCTTCATTCCCCCAACCGACCGATCGGTCGACTATTACCGATCGATTGGTTGGGTGTCAACGGTTGTTTACCTATCTCGGGGTCGGGGTCGGTATCGGAATCGGGGTCGACAGGCTCCCCATCGCGCGAGCGTCCGGTTCGGTGGTGATGAGCGTTTCGGCTGCTGGGATAAACGACCCGATACCGAGAATGGCTGCTCAGAGGAGACGACACCGATTCCGATACCGACCCCGACCCCGTTTCATTTTGGATCGCCGGCAAGGCCGCGCGATCTCGCGCGACACCGTCGGGATCTGCTACAACGCGCCGCAGCATGGGGTCCTCGCCCTCACGTTCGACTCGTGTTCGAACGCGCCGCCGCTGGTGCCAGTCCCCCCTGAGGTTTCGGTTCAGCTCGGTCGTGTTGATCACCTAAACGAGTCGGAGGGAGAGATCATGTTCCAGTGGGTAGCGAGAACGGTCGCGATCGGAGCCGTTGTCTTGTCGGTTACGAGCGCGACAGCACAGGTACCGTGCGTCGGCGACTGCAATGCCAACGGCGTGGTCGCGATCAATGAATTGATCATCGGCGTCAACATCGCGCTCGGCAATCGGCCGGCGACGGATTGTCCCTCGTTCGATTCGAACGGCAACGGAGCAGTCGCGGTCAACGAACTCGTGCAGGCTGTCAACGCGGCGTTGCAAGGTTGCGAAGGCAGCGCGGCCACGCCGACACCGGAAGAGCCGACCGCGACATCGACGCCGGAGGGACCCACCGCGACGCCGACCTCGACGCCTGATGTCGAGACCGTTGCCGGCGCTTCCGTCGCTGTCGCCAATTCGCTGGCATCGATCGGCAACGTCGTCGGCGCCATCGTCACGGGCGTTACCGGCGCGGTCGGCGGCGGTACCGAGTTGAGTGGAGTGGATGGAGGTGGTGCGGGAGCGGATGTCGACGCCTGCGAACTCGGGGGTACGGTCACGAGCAACGTCCAGATCGTCGGGTTGACGGCCAACGTGACGGTCGACTTCGACAATTGCGAGATTTCCCGTCCGGACGGGTCGATCCTGTTCGATGGCTTGCTCACGGTGACGGGGCTGAACTTGAGCTTCCAGGGTGCCGGGAGCTTCGTCGCGACGCTCTCGTTCAAGGATCTCGGAGGCGAGGTCGTGGCCCGGACCGTCGCCAACATCCAATCGCCGGTCGCCTTGACTGTCGTCCCTGGTGGGACGAATCCGTGCGCGGTCAACCTTCTCGGTCCGCAACTCGTTCAGGGCGTCGACATGACGTCGTTGGTCGGTACCCTGACCTCCGAAGTGATCGGCCAGGGGGTGGCGGAGGTCACATTCCAGCAAACCTCGGTCGACCTGACGATCAACGAGTCGGGCGACGATTGCGTGCCGACGGACTTCGACATTCTCTTCGACGGACCGAGTCAGATCTCGCAATCCACGACCGGCGGGACGGTAACGTTCGACCTGGAGTTCGTGTCGTTCCTGCTCAGCGCGATGCAATCGGGAGCCGCCTCCCTTGTCTCGATGGCCGGCGACTTGATCGCCGAATGCTTTGGCGGGAGCGTGACCCTGAGCACGCCGCAGAATCTCAGCTTTCTGCTCGGCCAGTTCTGTCCCGGTTCGGGAACTCTGACGATCGAGGACCTCGGCGACATCCTCTATTCCGATGGCGGGGTCACCGTCGGTGGCATGTCGTTCGAGTCCTGCCTCGACCCCGCGTTGCTCACCTGCGTCGAGTAGGCCTAGTTTGAGTCCGGGGGCGCGGTGCGCCCCCGGACTCAAACCGATCTCAATCAACCAAACACAGCGAGGATGACGATGGCGACTCGACGCGCCGCAACGAAGCGCCCGACCGCCGGGTTGAGCCACATCGACGAGGCGGGGCGGGCCCGCATGGTCGATGTCGGCGCCAAGGATGCCACTGAGCGCGTCGCGGTGGCGGGCGCGACGCTGGTGATGCGCCCCGCGACGCTGCGGCAGATCCAGGCCGGCGACGTGGCGAAAGGCGAAGTCCTGGCGGTGGCGCGCATCGCCGGCATCATGGCGGCCAAGCGAACGCACGAACTGATTCCGCTCTGCCACCCACTGGCGATCAACGTCGCCGCGATCGAGTTTGTCGCGCGCAAAGGCGGACGCCTGGAGATTCGCGCGACAGTCAAGGTCAGCGGCAAGACCGGCGTCGAGATGGAGGCGCTGACGGCGGTCAGCGCGGCCGCTCTGACGGTCTATGACATGTGCAAGGCGATCGATCGGGAGATGGTGATCACCGACCTCTGCCTGCTCGAGAAGAGTGGCGGTCGCAGTGGGCATTTCCGGCGCTAGCAGTCCGTTGAGAAAGTAGGGCAGGAGCGAAAATGAGAGATCTCGACCCAGATCAAGGCGCCGAACCGGAGGCAAAGTCGGGACTTTTGTCGAGGATTCGGCAACGCAGAGCTGGGTCGAGAGATCCATTTGCAGCCCGGCCTACTTTCTCAACGGGCTGCTAAGTCCTCGATCGCGCCGCGATGATCGACGTTCACCTGCGCCCGGGGCGCGAGAAGCAGTTGCTGCGCGGCCACCCGTGGGTGTTCGCCGGAGCGATTCGCGACCTCGACCCGAAGACACCCGCCGGCACGACCGCGCGCGTTCGCTCCTCCGACGGCACCGTCCTCGCCGTCGGCTACGTCAACCCGCGCTGCACGATCGCCTTGCGCATCTGCGCCATGGGCGACGTTGCCCTCGACGAGGCCTACTTCGCCGCGCGGCTGCGCGATGCGCTGGCGCTCCGCCGCGAGATCGCCGCGTCGGGAACCGACGTCTACCGCGTCGTCAACGGCGAAGGCGACTTTCTCCCGGGCTTTATCGTCGACCGCTTCGGCGACGTGTTCGTCCTGCAGTGCCTGACGGCGGGTGCCGATCTCCTGCGCGAGTCGTTCGTCGCGGCCTTGCGCGAGTGCTGCGAGCCGCGCGGCCTGGTCGACGTGAGTCGCGGCTCGGTGCGCACGGCGGAGGGGTTGGCCGACCGGGAGGAAGTCCTCATCGGAACAGTCCCGGAGCGGCAGATGGTAACCGAACAGGGGATCTCGATGGCGGTGTCCCCAGGGCGCGGACAGAAGACCGGATTCTTTTGCGACCAGCGCGAGAATCGCGCTCGGCTGCGCCAGATGTCCTCCGGCAAGAGGGTGCTCGACGCGTTTTGTTACTCCGGTGGTTTCGCTGTCAACGCCGCGCTCGGCGGGGCGCGAACGGTGGTCGCGGTCGACAGCTCGCGCGACGCCCTCGACCTGTTGCGGGCCAACGTCGACGCGCAAGGCGAGCGCGTCGCTCCCGGCGTCGTCGAGATCGTGCGAGCCAAGGTCGGCGACTACCTTCGCGCGACGGAGGAAACCTTCGACGTCGCGGTGCTCGATCCGCCACCGTTGGTGCGCCACCGGGGAGACTTGCGACAAGGCGCGCGCGCCTATCGCGACCTCAACTTATGGGCGATGCGCAGGCTGGTGCACGGTGGGATGTTGTGGACGTTCACCTGCTCGCAGCACGTCGACGCGGAGTCTCTGCGGCGCGTGGTGTCCGAGGCGGCGGTTGCCGCTCGTTGCTCCGCCCAGATCGTCGACACTTTGGGGCCGGGACTCGATCACCCCGTCGCGTCGGCACACGTCGAAGGCGACTACCTGCGCGGTCTTCTCGTGCGCATCCTGAGGCCGACGCGTTTGTAACTGGGGCACCTATCTGATAACTATCTGCCCGGTGCAGATCAAGAGTTGTCCAGTCGGCGATCGCCCGCGAGAAAAGTTGTTTGCCAAGGGCCCGGACGCCCTCTCCTCCGCTGAATTGCTGGCTATCGTTCTCCGCGCGGGCGGCCCGGGCGAGAGTGCGCTGGTACAGGCGATCGCCGTGCTCGCGGCGGCGGAAGGCAGCCTGCGGCGCCTGGCGGCGCTCAGCTCGGCGGATCTGGTGCGGGTTCGCGGCGTCGGTCCGGCCAAGGCGGCGGAGATCATCGCTTGTCTCGAACTTGCAAAGCGATTCGGCGAGGAAGAGTTCGCCCCGGGTGTACCGTTTCGCAGCAGCCACGACGTGTATGCTCACTTTCGCGAACGCCTCGCCGACGAGCGGTGCGAGCAGTTCTACGCAGTCCTGCTCGACAACAAGCATCGCAAGATCCGCGACGTGCGCGTGTCTCAGGGATCGCTCACGTCGAGTATCGTCCATCCGCGCGAGGTGTTCCTGCCGGTCATCCGCGAGTCGGCGGCAGCGGTGATCTTCGTGCACAATCACCCGAGTGGCGATCCGACACCGAGTCGCGAGGATCTGGAGATCACGCGGCGGCTGCGCGAGGTGGGAGAACTCGTTGGCGTTCGCGTGCTCGATCACATCGTCATCGGCCGCGGTCGGTATGTCAGCTTCGTCGACGACGGCTATTGGTAGCAGGGTTCCCTGCGACGTTTTGGGGCGATGCGTGCCTCCCGGGTTCACGCCGCGTGGACACCACGATGCTCGCTCACTCACATGTTCTTGCCCTGGCCGCGAGAGTAAGAAAGCCGTTGACCCATCGTTGACAGCGCGGCGAGCTTCGTGGCATGTGCCGCAAGCAGGCAGGAGATGATCGCCAGGCGAAGGAGGCCAGGGTATCTGGTCGTCCCGACGGGAAGTTCACCGTGAAAGTCGCGGGTGGGTTCGCTTCCGAAGATGCGACGGATGCCCGATCTGACCTCCGTCGCCACACAGCTTCTCCACCAAAGCTTGTTCGGAGAAGGAAGGAGTTTGCGATGTCGAACTTTTCGAGACCGATCAAGAGTCGGATATTCGCTGCCGGGATCGCGACGCTGATGCTGTCCGTATTCGGCTGTTCGGCCAGTAGGCCGGTTGTCTATCCGAACGACAAGTCGCGTGAAGTCGGACCGGAAGTAGTGGCGGCCGACATCGATGAGTGTACGCGGCGGGCGGAAGAATTTGCCTCCGGCGGCGGCCGTGGCGACCAGGTGGCGAAGGACACCGCGGGGCGCACCGTCGTGTCGGCCGGTGTCGGCGCCGCGGCGGGTGCTGCCGGCGGAGCGATTTACGGTGATGCGGCGCGAGGCGCGGCGGCGGGTGCGGCGGGCGGCGCCGCTGCCGGTCTGCTCGGCGGCTTGTTCGACGGAATGCGAACCAGCGAGCCGGATCCGGTGATCAAGAATTTCGTCACGCGGTGCCTGAGCGAAAAGGGATACGAGGTCATCGGTTGGCGGTGATCGCCACACTGACCGGGGCGGCGTCTGTCGATCGGGTGCGGTAGGCGCTCTCGCATCGATGCAGACCCAAGCGGTTCTCTCTGGAGGGGACGATGCTGGAAGAATTCAAGAAGTTCGCGATGCGGGGCAATGTCGTCGACATGGCTGTCGGTATCGTAATCGGCGCCGCGTTCGGCAAGATCGTCACGTCGTTCGTCAGCGACGTGTTGATGCCGCCAATCGGCATGCTGATGGGCGGCGTCGACTTCTCGTCATTCATGGTGACCCTGAAGGACGCTTCCGGAGGGACCGAGGCGGTCGCCCTGCGCTACGGCTCGTTCATCAACACCGTGATCGACTTCGTGATCGTAGCGTTCGCCATTTTCCTCGTCGTCAAGGCGATGAACTCGCTCAAGAAGAAAGAGGAGCCCGCTCCGGAAGCGCCGCCTGCTCCATCCGCCGAGGTCTTGTTGCTGACCGAGATTCGCGACGCCTTGAAGGGACGGGCTTGAGAATTGCACGGGCGAGGGGCGAGGGGCTGGCTGAAACAAAGCACCGCGCAGCCGGCGCACGCTTTGATGTCCCCGGGCTGGATGCCGGCTTTCGCCGGCATGACGAGGTGGGCATGACGAGCCGGCTTGGAGCGTGAAGATAGACGAGGCCCGCGGGCGAACGCCCGCGGGCCTCTCGTGCGTTTGATTTGGGTCAGCGCGCTGAGGTTACGGCGCGTTGCTTGGTTCGGACACGCGCGACAGGCGCCGGGGCGGGAACCGGCACCGCCGTGCACTGGCCGGCCACGCATGAGCCGGTGGTCACCACGCAGCGGGGCGTGGCAAACGGACAGCCGTCTTCTTGGTAACCGGTGCACAAGCGCTCATCGACTTGGTCGATGAAGTTTTGCACCCGTGGCGCCCATCTTCGATTGACGTACGCGCCGCAGGCACCCTGACAGCCGGTGCTGTTGTCGACTTCGACGCACTCGTTGTCGGCGCGGCACGGACGTGTTTTCTCGATCACGTGATGGATGCGCCGTTGCGACATCTGCAGCCGCTTCTCGCACATCGGGTCGTTTTCGCAGTCGGGGACGCAGACGCTGAGAGCGCAATCGTCACAGGCCGGACAACTCGAGACGCAGATGCACTTGTCGCCCGGCTGCGAACAGGCTCCGTCGTCGTCGCAGCGGTACGGCGTTGGGCTGTCCGGCGGCATGCACACGTTCGTTCCGCAGTCCTCGCAGTCGGGGCAGCTCGCCGTGCAGCCACAGATCCGGCCTTCACCGCAATTGCGATCATCCGCTTCATCGCACAGCCATGCCTGGTCGACGCATTGATCCTCGCATCGATCCATACGGCCGTCGCGGTGCTGGCACTGGTCGCCGGCGGGGCATTGGTCGCCCTCACAGCAGAACACCGGCGCGACTCCGGCGATGCACTGGCCTTCGAAGCAGCCGAGGCCTGGATCGCAATCACACGCCGTGCGGCACTCGGGTTGCACCTGGCAACGCCCCATTTCGCCGTTGCGCGATTGGCACTGCTCGCCCGCCGGGCAGGTGTCACCGCCGCAGCAGTACACCGGTGCGACGCCGGCGATGCACTCGCCGGAGATGCACGCCAAACCGGTCGGGCAGTCGCATGCGGTGCGACATTCGCGCTGGCAGAGGTCGACTTGCCCGAGTCGGTTCTCGCACCTCTCGCCGGCCGGACACTCGTCCGCGTCGCAACAATGAACGGGCGCGGCGCCTTCTCGACACACACCATCCGAGCATCCCATCCCGTCCGGACAGTCACAGGCGCTGTGGCAGGCGGTGTTGGACGGCACGCACACCTGGGCGGCGCAGTCCCGACAATTCGGGCAACTGGGCACGCATACGCACGCGTACCCATCCGGACACTCCGTGCCTTCGCCGCCGTTCGCGACATCGCCGCAGGTGGTGACCGGCTGGCATGACGCCTGGTCGGGGTGTCTCGCGGCGGCCTCGGAGATCCCGAGTAAACCCACGGCGATGACTGTGATCGCCAGTCCAACGATTCGTTGGCTCAACTTCATATTGCTCCTCCTTCGCCCGGCCCCGGAGGCGATTCAAAGCACGTGGGATGCCACTTGTGTCACCCTGCGGACTGCGACGATGATCTACCTTGTGCGGGGCGAACGCCACCGATTTGTTCGCGGTCGGTGCGAACATCGGTTCGCGGGCCGCCGCCATAAAGGCGCTGGTAGGTGCGATAGTTGCTCAAAACCTTCTTCACGTAGTCCCGCGTTTCGCGGAAGGTGATCGACTCGACGTATTCGTCGGGGGGCCGTCCGGCGAAGCGTTGATCCCATCTGGCCACCGCGCTGGCCCCGCCGTTGTACGCGGCGAGCATGCGGATGGCGTCGCCGTTGTATTGGTCGGACAACTCGCGGAGGTGGGCGATGCCGAGTTCTATATTGGTCGTCGGATCGTAGAGGTCGAGACGGCCCGCGCGGCCGATGCGCGCGGCGACCGCGTCGGCCGTCGACGGCAACAATTGCATCAGGCCTCGCGCGTTTGCTGGAGAGAGGGCCTCTGGATCGAAGAGGCTCTCCTGCCGCATCAGGGAGAGTGCGAGGAGCGGATCGATCCCGTAGCGGGAGGCGTTGGTTTGAATGAGGTCCCAGAACGCGAGGGGGTACAGGGTCGACGCGGAGCTCCGTCCGCTCTCGGCGGCGAGCCGCATCGCCTGACGGTGGCCGTCGACAGCGCGATAGAGTTCGATCATGAGGTCGCGCGACGGCCCCGCGTCGCCGCGGGAGTAGGCGCGGACTTCGCGCCGAGCGGGAGACATCATCCCCGCGCGGTGGAGGTGGCCGGCACGCACGAGGTGGTAGTCGCTCCGCAGCGCCGCCGGCAGGATCGGAAACGGCGCCGGTGCTGCCCGCACGCGCACGGGCGCGAGCGGCGCCGTGTCGCCCAAGCGCTCGGCCGCGAGTCGCGCGTAGTACGAATCCGGTGCGCGCTCGAGGATACTTTCGTAGGCCGAGCGCGCCGCCGCGGCGCGGCCGGCTCGCTCGAGTGTTCGCCCGCGCCAGTAGTTGGCGTCGACGGTCGATCCACCCCCCCGCCCCAGGTGCGCCAGCTCGCGCTCGGCCGCGTCCCATTGCCGGTCGTAGTAATGAATCCACGCGCGTTGCCATCGCGATTCGCGCGCCAGCGCGGTGTTGGGGTGACGCTCGATCACCGACCCGAATCGCGCCAGCGCGGTTGTGCGATCTCCGGCGGCCTGGGCGATGCGCCCGAGCGCGAAACGCACGGTCACCATGTGGCCGCTGCGGGGGAAGCGCCTTTCGAACTCGAGAAACGCGACCTTCGCCCGTGCATCGTGGTCCTTGTTCCAGAGCCAGCGCGCCTCCTGGAACAGAGCCTCGGGCGCCTCCGGCGAGTTGGGGTAACCCTCGTGGATCTCGCGCAGCGTACGCAGGTGGCGTTCGGTGTCGCCGCTGTCGCGTTCGACGCCGGCGCGCTGCCGGAGAAGGCGTGGGCGGTCGCCCTCGGCCGCCGTGGCGAGGAGGCCGTTCAGCAGGCGCAGCGCCTCGTCGTACTCTCCCTCGCGCTGGAGCAGCTCGACCTCGGTCGCGCGCTCTCCCGCCGTGCGCGGCGCGAAATCGGGGTACTCTCGTCGTAGCGCCGCGACGCGTTGTCGGGCTCGTTGGGCGACGTCGCCGCTTGCCTGTGCGCGCAGCGCGGCGAACATCTCGTAGCCGGAGCGAACATCGCCGCGCGCGACGGCGATGTCGGCCAGTTCGATCCGCGCCGCTTGCGCGATTTCGAGTTCTTCGGCCGCCGCGGCGCGGCGCAGCAACGGCTCGGCCGCGGCGACGTCGCCGCCGGCGAGGAGCTGTCGTCCCCAACCCAGGGCGGCGGCTGGCGCGTGCAAGCTGCGCGGGTGCGTCGTCACCAGTCTCGACCATGCGGCGATCGCAGTCGCGCCGTCGCCCGTCGACGATGCGCACACCGCCAGGTTGTGCAGGTGGTAGTCCTCCATCTCCGGATAGGCGTCGAGCAGGACGCGCAGCAGAGGGATCGCTTCGCCGCAGCGACTCGCGGCGACCAGTTCCGCCGAAGTGGCGAGGGCGCGAGCCTTTTCCGCGTCGCTGGTCGGTCGGGAAACGCGGGCGGGTGCTCTTGTCGGCACCGGAGTCGGCGCGGCAACGGGGGCTTCGGGTTGGGCCTGACTGCAGCCCAGTAGAAGCAGAGAGAGGATGAGAGGCGGCGCCCAACGCGATGGCATGGCGCGAACCTAACGCGGATGCGGTGGCGGTTCCAACGGCGGCGTGATGCTGTGCGAATCGCTGCCGCATTCCAGCGGCTCCAGACCGCGGGCGTTACTTCGCCTCCTCCCCGGGTTGACACGGCGGCGCGAGTTCTATTGTCACGCTGTGTGGCTTCATTGATTCTCGGATCCGCTTCTCCGCGTCGCGCTCGGCTCCTATCCGGTCTTGGCGTTCCGTTTGATGTGCGCCCCAGTGCCATCGAAGAATCGCTCCTGTCCGGCGAAGATGCGGAGACGCACACGGTGCGCCTGGCGCGCGAGAAGGCTCGCGCGGTCGCGCGGCGTTTTCCCGACGCCTGGATCCTCGGGACGGATACCGTGGTCGTACTCGACGACGAGATCCTCGGCAAGCCGACGGACGAAGCAGTGGCGCGCCGCACGCTCGGCCGGTTGTCCGGCCGCGAGCATCGCGTAGTGACGGGGGTCGCGCTCGTCGCTCCGGGCGGCGAGGTGCGGGAGGAACTGTACGAGGAAAGTCGCGTACGTTTTCGCAAGCTGAGTGCCGACGAGATCGCCGCGTACGTGGCCAGCGGCGAGCCTCTCGACAAGGCGGGTTCCTACGGAATCCAAGGCGGCGCCGCCGACTTTGTCGCCCGGCTGCAGGGTTCGTACGAGAACGTCGTCGGGCTTCCCATCGACGCCGTGCGAGAGATGTTGCGCCGCGCCGGACTGTATCCGCCCAGGGTCGGACCGTGAGCAATGGCGCCGCGATCGCGGCGAGGGTCCGCGACACGTTGGAGCGGCTCGCGCGGGCGGCGGATCGGGCGCGCCGGGATCCGGCCGCGATCTGCTTGATCGGCGCCGCCAAGTCGATGCCCGGGGACGCGGTCCGCGCCGCCGTCGAGGGCGGGCTGAACGATGTAGGCGAGAACTACGTGCAGGAAGCCGCCGCCGTGAAGGCCGCGATCGATCTGCCCGCGCGTTGGCACATGATCGGCCGTTTGCAGCGCAACAAGACCGCGCGCGCCGCCGCTCTGTTCGATGTGATCCACACCGTCGATCGCCGTGAGATCGGCGCGGCGATCAGCCAACACACGGCCGCCCGCGGCGTGGTGATGCCGGTGCTGGTCGAGGTGAACATCGCCGGGGAGGCGAGCAAGAGCGGTGCCGATCCCGCCGCTCTGCCGGAGTTGCTCGCGGCCTTGCGGGACGAGCCGGGCATCCGCGTGGACGGTTTGATGGCGATTCCTCCGGCCTCCGAACCGGAAGCGGCGCGCCGACATTTTCGCCGGCTGCGCGAGTTGCGTGACGAACACCAGCTTCGCGAGCTGTCGATGGGGATGAGCGGCGACTTCGAGGTCGCGGTGGAAGAAGGCGCGACCATGGTGCGCGTCGGCCGGGCGATCTTCGGCGATCGACCGATGGACCGCTGATCGATCCGTGGCGCGAACGGACCGTAGCGAATAGGGGAGGTATCTGATGGGCATGAAGAGCGGAGTGCGGATTCCTCGATCGTACGGCGTTGGGTTCGTCGGTGGCGGCAACATGGCGAACGCCCTGATCCGCGGCTTCATCTCCGCGGGGCTGTACCGGCCCGGCGAGATCATCGCGTCCGATGTCGACGCGCGGAAGCGATCGCAATTGGCGCGCGCGACCGGCGCCGCCGTAACCGCCGACAACAACGCCCTGGTCCGCGACGCGCGGGTGATCGTCCTCGCGGTCAAGCCGCAGATCCTTGACGCCGTGCTCGCCGACATCCGGACGACAGCGACGACGGCCAAGACATTCATCTCGATCGTCGCGGGCGTGTCGACCAAGCGGATCGAAGCGGGCCTGGGAACGGGCATGCGCGTGGTGCGGGTGATGCCGAACACGCCGGCACTGTTGGGCAAGGCGATGTCGGTCGTCGTGCGCGGTAGCTCGGCGCGCCCGTCCGACGAGAAGCTGGCCCTGCGCCTGCTGTCGGCGGTCGGTCGAGCGCGCGCGGTGCGCGACGAAGGATTGCTCGACGCGGTGACCGGTCTCAGCGGCAGCGGGCCAGCGTACGTGTATCGGTTCGCCGAAGCGCTCATCGAAGGGGGAGTCGCGGCAGGTCTGACCCAGGAAATGGCTAGCGAGCTGGCGCTGCAGACCATAGCCGGCGCGGCGGCGATGTTGCTCGACTCCGGAGACACACCGGCCCGGCTGCGCGAGGCTGTGACGTCGCCCGGCGGTACGACCCAGGCGGGACTGGAAGAGATGGCCCGTCTGGGCTTCGCCCACACGATCGCGGCGGGAGTCCGTCGCGCGACTGAGCGCTCAAAGGAGCTGGGGGCAAAGAGCTAGGGGCGAGGGGCGAGGGCTGGCGGTCGGGTTGCCTTCTTGCGAACGCGATTAGCCGTCGATAGCCTCTCCCCCATGCCAATCCTCCCGACCCCCCGACCCTCGCCCCTAGACCCTCGCCCCTGCAACTAAGACATGTTCATCCTCGCGAACTTTCTGCTCGCCGTGGCGACGGTCGTCGACATGATGCTCGGGTTGTTCCTCATTCTCATCATCATCCGCGCTCTGCTCTCATGGGTGAGCCCCGATCCGTACAATCCCATCGTTCGATTTCTGTACAGCGCGACCGAGCCACTGCTGTACCGGGTAAGGCGCGCCATCCCGGCGATTGCCGGCGGAATCGACCTCTCGCCGCTGATCGTCATCGCGGCGATCTACTTCTTGCAGGTCTTTCTCGTGCAGAGCTTGCGCGATGTGGCGATGGCGATTCGCTGAACCGTGTCACTCGTGATCGCCGGTCGCGGCGAGGTCCGGCTTTGCGTTCGGGTGCAACCGCGCAGTTCGCACCAGCGCGTGGCCGGAGTGCACGGCGGTCGACTTCGCGTGCAGGTCAATGCCCCGCCGGTGGGCGGGGCTGCGAACGAAGCGGTTGCGGCGCTTTTGGCTGAATGGTTGGCGGTCCCGAAACGCGCCGTGGCCATCGTTCTCGGGGCATCGTCGCGCGACAAGACGGTGTCGATCGTCACGGCCGATCCCGAAAACCTGGCTGCCGAGATCGAACGCCGAATCGCGGTGGTGCCCGGGAAATAGACTGCCCAGGGGCAGCTCGGAGCCCGTGGAATGACGGCGGTGGAACGCGAACACCAGGTCGTTGCGGGTCACACCCGCGTTGACACCCCGGGGGGGCGTCGTTAGCCTCGGCCGGGTTTGGAGGTGCCATGCCGATCTACGAATACGAGTGCCCGAAGTGCGGAGTGATCGAGGTCAGCCAGCGGATCACGGAAGACGCGCTGGAGAAGTGCCCTCAGTGCAAGCGCCGCAAGGTGAAGAAGCTCATTTCGAACACCTCGTTCCAGCTCAAGGGCTCCGGATGGTATGTGACCGACTACGGCGGCAAGAAGACCGGTGACGGGGCCGGCGATGCGGGCGGATCCGCGGCATCGGAGGGGAAGCCGGCTGCGACCGAGGGCAAGGCCGAAGGTAAGGCCGACGGCAAGAGCGGCGGCGACGCCAAGGATGGCGGTTCCAAGAAGGAGCCGGCCGACAAGAAGAAGAAGGACAGCGGCAAGGCCAAGGCCGCGTGAGCTCCCTGCTCTGACGAGGTGGAAGCGGTCGGGGTGACTGGGTGAGTGGGCCTCGCCGGCGCGTCCTCGTCGGGGTCGACACGGGCGGCACCTTCACCGACTTCGCGGCGGTTTGGCCCGACGGCCGTTGTCGCATCCTCAAGCGGCCGTCCACGCCCGACGATCCGGCGCGGGCCGTGATCGCCGGCCTCGGCGAATTGCTCGGCGACGAGTTGGGGCAAGCGGAGGTCACGTACGGATCGACGGTGGCGACCAATGCCGTCCTCGAGCGCAAGGGGGCGCGGGTCGCGATCCTGACGACCGCCGGTTTCGAGGATGTGATCGAGATCGGACGGCAGACGCGCCCGGACATCTACGCCCTCGACCCGCGCCGACCGGCGCCGCTCGTTCCCTCCAGTCGCCGAGTCGGTGTCGATGAACGGATGACCTACACGGGCGACGTCCTGACAGCGCTGTCCGCGGCGGAGGTCGGCCGCGCCCTGGATGAGGTCGAGAAGACGAGGGCGTCCTCGGTGGCCGTGTGCCTCCTTCACGCTTATGCCAATCGAGCGCACGAGGAGGCGCTCGCCGCCGCACTGCGCGAACGCGGCTTCGAGTGTTCGATCTCGACGGAACTGGTGGCCGAGTATCGCGAGTACGAACGGCTTTCGACGACGGTACTCAACGCCTACGTCGCGCCGGTCATGCGTCGCCATCTAGCGCGGTTGGCCGAAGACGTGCGGTCGCACCGGTTGCGGGTGCTGCAGTCGAGTGGGGGCGCGATTTCCCTCGATACCGCCGCGCGCGAGGCAGTGCGCACGCTGTTGTCAGGTCCGGCCGGCGGCGTGGTCGGCGCGACGGCGGCCGCCGCCCGCATCGGCCGCGACCGCATCGTCGCGTTCGACATGGGTGGCACGTCGACCGACGTCAGCCTGGTCGACGGATCGATTCGGCGGCACACGGAGTGGACCATCGGCGAGCTGCCGGTGAAGGTTCCGGCGATCGACATCCACACCGTCGGCGCGGGTGGCGGTTCGATCGCCCACGTCGATTCCGGCGGTGCGCTCAAGGTCGGCCCTGAAAGTGCGGGCGCCGAGCCCGGACCGGCCTGTTACGGCCGCGGTGATCAAGCGACGGTCACCGACGCGGACCTGGTGCTCGGCCGTCTGCCTGTCGAGTCGCGGTTGGGCGGGTCGATGGCGCTCGATATCGAACGCGCCCGTGCGGCGATCGCCCGTCTGGCCGGGCGTCTGCGAATGACGACCGAGGAGGCCGCGGACGGCATCGTCCGCGTGGTCGAGGCGAGCATGGAGCGGGCGCTGCGCACGGTGTCGGTGCAGCGAGGGCTCGACCCGCGCGACTACACGCTGGTTGCGTTCGGCGGCGCCGCCGGAATGCACGCCTGCGCCCTCGCCGAGGGACTGGGAATTCGCTCGGTCTTCGTCCCGCTCCATCCGGGCGTTCTCTCCGCCTGGGGTGCGACACGGGCGCGGACCGAGCGCAGCTTCGTTCAAACAGTGCGGCTGATCGACCCGAGCATTGCCGAGATCCGCCGCCACAGCGACCCGTTGCGCCGTCGCGCCGCGCGCGAGCTGCGCCGGGAGGCGGATCCAGGTCCCGCCGTGATCCATTGCGCCGTCGACGCCCGCTATCTCGGGCAATCGTACGAGATCGATGTGCCGCTGTCGGCGCACTATCGCGACGACTTCCACCGCGCGCACGAGCGGCTGTATGGACACTGCGATGAGACCCGCCCGATCGAGGTCGTGAACGTGCGCGTGTCGGCGAGCGCTGAGAGAATATTGTCGCACGTGCGTGCGCCGGCGCGGAGACAGCGCCGCGCGGAACCGCACCGGCTCTGGTGGCGAGGAGCCTGGATCGAAGCACGCCGGCTGGATCGTGATTCGCTTCCGACCGCGCGGTCGAGTCGCGGACCGATGATCATCACCGAGGTGTCGGCTACGACCGTGCTGCCGCCGGGTTGGACCGCGCGCATCGCCGCTGGCGGTGGGCTACTTCTGGAGCGGATGTGATGAGCGAAGCGATCGATCGCGGCGACTCGGCGAAGGGGGGGCCGCATGGGCGGCCGTAGGGCGAACCGACAACTGGCCGGCGGCATCGACGCCATCGCGCTGGAGGTGTTCAATCACCGCCTCGGCGCTATCGCCGAAGAGATGGGAGTCTGTCTCTGCCGCAGCGCCTACTCCCCCAACATCAAGGAACGGCGCGACTACTCGTGCGCCCTCTTCGACGCGGCAGGAGAGCTGGTCGCGCAGGCGGCGCACATCCCCGTGCACCTCGGGTCGACGCCTCTCTCGGTGCGCGCGGCGTTGGCGCGGCACGCTCTGGCGGAAGGAGACGTCGTGATCCTGAACGACCCCTTCGCCGGCGGCACGCACCTGCCCGACGTCACCGTCGTCGCGCCGGTTTTCGTCGGCCGCCACCGGGTCGGCTACGTCGCCAACCGCGCGCACCACGCCGACATCGGCGGCATGACCCCCGGCTCCATGCCGCTGGCGCGAGAGATCTACCAGGAGGGGCTGCGCATCCCGCCCGTGAAGATCGTTCGCGGCGGCGCCATCGACCCGGACCTGTTGTCGCTCTTCCTCGCCAATGCCCGCATGCCCTCCGACCGCCGCGGCGATCTCCTGGCGCAGTTCGCCGCGCTGCGAGCCGGCGGCGAACGGCTACGCGAGTTGGTGCGGCGCGATGGTCACACGCGTGTCGCCGCCGCCATGACCGCCATCCAGGACTATGCCGAGCGATCGATGCGCGAAGCCCTGCGACGACTGCCGCGCGGCGTCTACCGCGCCGAGGATTGGCTCGACGACGACGGCCTGGGCCGCGAGTCGATCCGCATCGCCGCCGCGGTCGAGATCGGCGACGGCCGGGCGCGGGTCGACTTCGCCGGCACGGATGACCAGGTGGAGGGCGGCCTGAACGCCAACTACGCCGTGACGCTGGCCGCCGTGTACTACGCCTTTCGCTGCGTCGCCGGTGCCGATGTTCCGGCCAACGCAGGCATGATGCGACCGATCGAGGTCGTCGCGGCGGAGGGCTCGGTGGTGAACGCGTCCTTCCCCGCCGCCGTGGCGGGCGGCAACGTCGAGACCTCGCAGCGCATCGTCGACGTGATGTTCCGCGCCCTGGCGGAGGCCGTGCCCGATCGGATACCGGCGGCCAGTTGCGGCTCGATGAACAACCTGGCGTTCGGCGGCTACGATCCGGTGCGGTCGCGCCACTTCTCGTATTACGAGACGATCGCTGGCGGAGCCGGCGCGAGTGCCGGCGGTCCGGGAACTTCGGCTGTACAAACGCACATGACCAACACCATGAACACACCGGTCGAGGCGCTCGAGGCGGAGATGCCGGTGCGGGTCGTGCGCTACGCGATTCGCCGCGGATCCGGCGGACGCGGACGGCACCGCGGCGGCGACGGCATCGAGCGCGAGATCGAGTTTCTGTCGCCGGTCGAGATGACCATCCTCAGCGAGCGGCGAACGATGAAACCGTTTGGGAGCGCGGGTGGTGGTGCCGCCAAAACAGGGACCAACCAGCTGCAACTCCCAGGCGGCCCGCGCCGGAGCCTACCCGGCAAATCCACGATGCGCGTGCCCGCGGGAGGCCGCGTGCGGATCAGTACTCCGGGCGGCGGCGCATGGGGGACGGACCAGTAATCATTTGATCTCATCCCGGAACCCGGCCATGTCCGCTGCCGCCCGGAGCCTGTTCGACGTTGGAGCCCAAAGGTCCGCCCCGCCTTTCCGTTTGGGGGAGGGGGGAGAAGCGGGGCGGACGCTGTTGGGGTGGAACCTTTTCTCTACGAAGCTTTACGAGTGGACTTTCGGCGAGGACCGGCGGCGCGCGCCGTCTTGCCACCGACCTGCTTCTCGATCTTCGACAGCCGGCGCTTGAGGCTCGTCACCTCGGCGTACGACGCGAGATCCAGTCGCTTGGCAACCGGCCGAACCGCGTCCGCCATGTTGCGCTCCACGACCTCGACCGCGCCCGTGATCCGCCGCTCCACCGCTTCGACCACGCCGTCGATCCGCTTCTCGGCGCGCTTGGCGAAGCGCTGGCGCTGCTTGTCGAACTCGGAGACAGCCTTCTCGAGGCGCTTGGTCGTCTGCTTGCCGCGCTTGGCGAGATCGCCCGACACCTTGCGGGTCTGCTTCGTGAGATCGCGCACCAGCTTCTCGGCGCGTTCGGGCAATACCTCGAATGCCACTTCCCAGCCGCGGTTCAAGGCGCCTTCCGCCCGGTCCGCCGCCTCTTCGAGGACTTCCGACATATCGTCGATTACCGTCTGTTTCTTCGCTGCTCGTGCCATGTGCGTTACCTCCTGACGCACAGTGTTAACACGTTGCGTCATTGTGTCAACACAGCGCGTTAAAATTTTTAGCCGTCAGCTTTCAGCCATCAGCTGTCAGCCCTCAACTCGACGGGAGGTGGGGGGACTGACAGCTGAAAGCTGATCGCCGCCAAGGGCGGACCCAACTTGCTCCGGCGCCGCAATCCGGCTACTCGTTCCGATCGCAATCGGACGGTCGCATAGCTCAGTCGGTTAGAGCGCCTGCCTCACATGCAGGAGGTCCGTGGTTCGAATCCACGTGCGACCACTCTTTCGATCGTGGAAGTCCGGCAAGCTGTTAGCGGCTTGGCCGTGATCCCCGGGTGAAGCCCCCTCGTCGATTTTGTAGCCAGACTGTAGCCAATCGTCGTCGGCTACGTTCGGCAATGGCACTTCGCCCTGCTTCTCGGCGTCTCACCGTCACGACCGGGCGACCCTTCGCCGGCCTCGAGCCGGATCGGACCCGGTGGAACGCAGTTGACCGGGTTTACCGAAGCGCGGATTGTTTTTTCAGGTCATGAGCCGTTCGGGGATCGTCGTAGCAGCCGTCGTCTTGTTTGCCCTGGGTCTGGTCGCGTTGCGCTGGCTCGACGCAGGCGGGGAGCGCGCGGCACCGCGAGCGCGCTCGCTGCAGTCGCTATCGGTCTACGAGCCGCCTCTGCACCTCGACCGCGGCGATGCCGCCGCGTTCTCGAGCCTCGACGCCGCGGTAGAAGCCGGCCATCCGGATCTCGCCCTCGAGACCTTCTTCCCGGTGGCCGACATCACCGCCGCGGAGATCGCGATGGTGCGTTCGCAAGACGTCGCCTGGCAGGCCCTGCGCGCGGGGGTCATGATCTTCCCGCGCGAGCACCGCGCTCTGCACGATGAAGGCCCTGCGATGTTCGCAGCGAGCGTGCTGCCCGACGTCCCGATGCTCTACCTGTCCGGCGAGCTGACGACGGCGCCGGTCTATCCCAGCGCCCGGTGGGCCGAGGCGCTCTGGCCGCACGCGCGACTGAGGTGCCTGCCGGGTCAACGCCATCTCGCTCCCATCTTCGACCCCGCCGCCTTCGCCGCCACGCTGCTGGAGTTCACGAACGCTCAAATGCGAGATCCGCGGAGTGGGTCCTGACGACCGACAACGAAGAACTCGAGATCGTGGCGCGGTTCCGGGATCCGGGCATGGGAGAGTTGGCGCGCGGATTCCTGGAAGCGGCAGAAATCCCGGCCTTCCTGCGCGACGAGAATACGATCGGCATGCTATGGACCCATTCGAACGTCCTCGGCGGCGTGAAGTTGCTAGTACCACACGGGCGAGCCGCGGAAGCGCGCGAGCTTTTACAATCCGATGACGAAAGCGGCGCGGACGATGAAGCGGGCGAGGCGTGCCCCGCATGCGGGGCAACCCAGATCGTCGGCGAACGAGCCGAGCGTTGGTGGGGAGCGCTTGCGATGCTCACCGGATTCCTCGTCGTACCGATCTTCGGCGCCCGGCGTCGGTGCACGGCGTGCGACCATCGTTGGGAACCGCGCGAACCAACGCCGCAGTTCCCTGACGTTCCGGCAGGGCCTGTGGATGCAGTCCCGGACCAACCTGATCCCGGTTTCGACATCACCCGAATCTGGTGGCTTCTCTGGGCGCTGATGCTGGCGGTCGCCGTCTGGATGGCGCGCGAGTACGTGGGATGACGCGAGGCTTCCCCACCCTGGCTTCGGCGCGTTCGATCCTGCGACCGTTCGCAGCGGCGGATGCCGACGAGTTGTTCGCGGTGTTCCACGACGCCAGCGTGTACGCCGAAGAGGCGGCGACCCACGAGGCCACGCCATGAGCACGCCTCGGCTTCGGCGATTCTCCGTGTCGGTGGTTGCCGTCCTGGGCGTGGCGCTTGCTGGCGTTATTGCAGAAGCGCTCGCCGCGACCGTGGATATACCCGCCCCGCTCGTGAGCGAGGTCAACGCTTATGGGCAACAAGCGGCCGACGCCGATGGATCGGCGCGCACGGCATTGGCGGCGCATCTCTACGAATGGATCGGCGAGAGCGCACGCACTGTGCCGCTAGACCAAGTCGTTGCCGCCCTCGCCCGAAGTCTGACGGTCAAGCGCGACGATCCCAAATGGACTTGGCGCGAGCGCGCAACGCTTGTGGAAGCCCCGCCGACGAAGAAGCGGGTCACGCTTCTCGTGGCGCAGTGGCAGGGAGGGGGTCGCGCCGTCGCGGTGTTCACGGCTCTGTTCGTCGTTGGCGCGGAGGGGTCGGCAAAGCTCTTCAGCGCGCCCTCACTGGTGGTGACGCAGCAGGGCAAGGAGACGCGCACGCAGACGCTCGAGTCGGGTGAGAGCCAAACCATCCCTGCCCTGCGCAGCGTACTGGCGTTCGTCCCCTCGGATGCCGCGCTCCCAGACATCCTGCTCAGCTGGTGCGTCGTCGGCTCTGGCGACGGGCTGAAGCTGAAGCAGTTCCATTCGGGCCATGGAGCAGAAGGACGTTGGGACGTCGTCTGGAGCGAGGAGTTCGTCGACGTCATCAACTTCACGTTCGACACGCGCAGCCGCGAAGCGTCGATCCGCTGGCAGGACGGCGTCGGGGCAACGGTGCCGTACGAGGCGTACGTCTCCGTGGCGAAGCTCACCTCGGGGCGAGCCGCGGTCGTCGCGCCGATGAGGCCGGTCAAGTGATGCGCACCCCCCGCTGAGGACGAAACGAGAACGAAGCGAATGACGAGAATGCGACATACGAGAGCAATCACGGCGAGCTGGTCAGTCCTGCGTGGAGTAGTCCGCCTGCGGACCAGCGCAAGATGGACAGCCGACGAGACGGTCGGTGTCTCATTGCAGCGAATTCGGACGGGGAAACCTGGAATGACCGCACAACCTAGTCCGCTGACGGCGAGGTTCGGGTTGTTGAGGCAATCAAAACCGCCGACGTCGTTGAACGGGGGAGTGGTCTGCCCCAGGGCATCCATCACTTCAAAACACTGACCGTCGGTCCCGCTGCTTCCAGCATAGGTCGACGTCGCGGAGCTGTAGGCGAGCCCGGCGCTTGCACAGGTCGTATCGCAGCGGTGCCCGAGCTGAGGAACCAACAAGCCCCACCGACTCCCACGCCACCAACCGAAGCGCAGTCGGAGCACCCGGCGACGTCGAAGTCGCACGAGCCATTACATGCGAGGCTGCCGACTTGGCCGAGAAGGGAAGGTCGAGACACCCACCTTCGACGCGGCCGGGAAATCTTCCGTTTTGCCGTTCGTCGGCTCGATCCTCGCCGAGATCGGCCAGGGGCGCCTTCCCGCGTGATTTGCCGGTGGGCATCCGCTATCGTCTCGCCATGGATCGCCCCGCCGCGCGACACGCCTATACCTTCACCGAGTACCTCGATCTCGAAGAAGTCGCTCGCGTTCGACACGAGTTTCTCGACGGTGAGATCTACGCGATGGCCGGCGGCACGCCCGAACATGCGGCGATGGCGGCCACGATCACTGCCGCTCTCGGTCGTCAACTCGACCTGCAAATGTGCCGCGTCTACAGCTCGGACCTACGCGTCCGCGTCCGCGCCACCGGGCTCGCAACCTATCCCGATGTCACCGTGATCTGCGGCCCGTCGGAGCGCGACCCCGAAAGCGCAACACACGTCGTGAACCCGAAGGTGGTCATTGAAATCACTAGCCCCGGTACCGCCGAATACGATCGCGGCGAGAAGCTCGAGCACTACAAGACGATCCGGACCCTCGAGGCGATCGCGATCGTGGATCACGCCTCCGAGCGCTTCGATCTGTGGACCCGAAGCGGGGACGGTTGGCAGCTTCGCTCGTTTGGTAGCGGCGAGACGGCTCCTCTCCACGCGATCGGCGTCGAGTTGCAGATCGACGAGATCTACATGGCGGCGCGCAACGCCTGAGCCCCGAGCAGGCCGGTCCGCTTCGCTCACAGGGGACGCTCTTCAACTTTTAGCTACTCCGCCGGCGCGTCTCCGTGCGGCGTGCATTGCGCCATCGAGCCCGACTTCGTCCTCGTCGTTGCGGTCATACGCTGCAGTCGAGAACCCGGGTACCGGAGGGTTCGCCGATAGGGTGGGAACCATAGGCATGTTCGCCCGGCAGCTCGTCTGCTATCAGCAGACGCCGGCGCCTGCACAACTTGTAGCCAAGTTGTAGCCAACGAGGAGGACGGCCGTGGAATCCGGCGTACGTGCGCGGAATCAGCGCTTCTTCGGAACCCGTTTGCGATCAACAACTTGGGACGCCTGCGGACGGTGGCGGACTGTTCCCTGACCCCTGACCCTTCTCACATGCAGGAGGTCCGTGGTTCGAATCCACGTCGGACCACTCTTCCTCTTCGAATTCCGGCCTGCGAGCGTCGTTGTCTTCATCCTGGGCGAAGACGTCCTCGTCGAGTTTGTAGCCAGACTACCGCTGCGGTTTTCGGCTGTGCTGACGAAGGGTGCGGAGCCAGCTGATCTACCACGGTGCCTACGCCCCGCGCGGGGTGTGGGCCCAGGCGGGTCGAACCAGTGCAAGTAGTGGGAAGAATTATCCGCTGGTCCGGAAAGCCCCACTCCGTTCGTCCCGAGTAGGCCGCGTCTTCTCAGTGGCCGTATCGAGCGACACCTTGCGTTCATCCCCAGCCTCATCTGCTAGATCAACGGCGGGTGCCGCATCTGCGACGGAATCGGCGCGCCGAGCAGCGCGAGCAACGTCGGCGGCAGGCTCGTCGGGCGGCCGTCGGGTAGCTGCACGCCGGCCTCGACGCCGGGACCGGCGACCCACATGAATGCCTGTTCCGTATGGCCGCCGGATCGGTAGTAAGGCAGCGGGCCGATGCGGCCGCACGTGCGACTGTCCACTGTGTCGGTTACCGGTGGCATCCAACGGACGACCAGATCAGCGTCGGGTAGCCTGGGGTCGTCGTCGAGCGCGGAGTGCCGTGTCCTCCTGACCTCGCGCACGATCGCCTTGCCGCTGCGCGAGTCGGTGAGGGCGGCGATCTCGGCGGCGAGTTCGCTGCAGACGGCGTCGTAATCGGCGGCGTCGACGACGCCCGCGGCTTCGCGTCCTTTGATATTCAGGCGCACGTACCCTTCCGAGAAGCTCGGCAGAGCGAAGGCCTTCATTTGCGGCCACAGGTGGCGGTACCACATCGCCGGCTGGTAGCTTAGCTTCCCGGCCGTATGCGGCGGCAGCGGGCTCGTTGGCCGCGCGCGCCAAAGCCGGTCGATCGGGTACGAAAGGACGCTGGGAAGCTGCTTGCGTACGAAGCGCCGCAGTCGCGTCGAGCCTGCCTGCGTGCTCCACATCGCCGGCACCCAGCCGCGCGCCGGGATCTCAGGCTCCGACAGGTCGCCGGAGCCGTCGCCGCCCAGACCAAAGCCATCCGGAAAGCTCAGCCGATAGAGCAACTCCGGCAAGAACACGAGGCTCGGCAGATCCATGCAGTTCGTTTCCATGCCTTCGGTGGTGAAGACGACGGTGTACGCGTCGGCCGGCGCCGCCGCCTGAATACCGGCAATGGCTCGATCGATGGCTTGATAGGTGCGCAGTACCGGATCGCCGCCGTCGCGCTCGATGCGAGAGGCGAGTGGGTGCTCCCGGCCCCGGTGCCAGAGATGGTGACCGGCGGAATGGCTCTCGCCGAAGGCCGTCAGGAACAGATCCCATCGCTCGCGTTGCAGCAGGTGCTCGCAGATCTTGCCGCGACGCTCGATCCCTTCACCGAGCCAGCGCTCCAGACGCTTGCACTCGTGCGGTCGCCACAGCGTCGCCTCGTCGCGGAGCAACGCCGGATGGCGTCCGAAGGCGCTCTCGATCTCGGCAAGCAACTCGGCCGGCTGCGAGCCACGCGGGGCCAGCGGTGAGTGGGCTCCCCACGAGATGACCTGGACACCGTTGACTCCGGCACTGAGACGCGATTGCGGCAGATCGAAGGCGGCAACACGGTAGCTCTCACCGAGGGCGTAGAAAGGCGCGTACTCGGAGAAGTCGTACGCGCCGACATCCTCGACTCCATAGTCCCCGGGCGAGAAACGCAACATGGTCCAGTAGCCCGTCTGCTCCGGTTCGCAACCGGTCAGAAAGCACGTCCACGGAGTCTCGGCCCGGTAGGCGTCGCCGCCGCGCAGATGCGCGCGGCTGCTGCGCGCCCGCAAGGCGGCGAGCGCCGGCAGTTGCCCCTGCTCGATCCACGTCTCCAGCAGGCCGACCGATGCCGCATCGATCCCGAGGGCGACGACCGGTCGCTTTACGCCCACGGGTCCGCCTCTGGCACGCGTTCGCTCCAGCGGCTGCGGTGATACCACGCGGCCGCGGCACGCGCCGCCTGCGGGGACAATGTGCGCGCAATCAACCAGCGCGCCAGCAGTCGCACGGTCGTCGCCTCGAGCAGCATCCGCGGCCGCAACGCTACCACCGTGCGCAGGCTGCGAGCCGCCTCGGCAACTGCCGCTCGGTCGGACTGCCGCGTCAGGTAGCTGCGCGCAACGTACAGGTGAGAGTTGGCAAGGCTCACCGACTTCAGCGATTGCAACTCCGCCGGCGCGTCGTCGTACATCTTGTCGCAGGCGATGAGCAGGCCGTCGCGCATCCGTTCGACGTCCGAGGAAATGGAGCCGTCGCGCCAGCGATAGAACACCGCGTACTCCGGTACGACGGCAAAAGCCCAACGCGAGGCTAGGCGCGTTGCGAACTCCCAGTCCTCACCGCGGGCGAGGTTGACGTCGAACGGACCGACCGACTCGACGGCGCCACGGCGGACGATCACATTCGACGCATTGCCGACGAAAAACCCCTGCAGCATCCGCGCATAGATGTCGCCTTCCCAGGTCGCAGTGTTCTGACGTCCCAGCACCCTGTCGTTCCCGTCGATGGTGCACGTCCAGCTGTAGATGGCGCCGAACTCCGGACGCTGAGCCAGAATGGCGACGTGGCTCTCCAGCTTCGTCTTGCTCCACAGGTCGTCAGCGTCGAGGAACGCAAGGTATTCTCCGTGCGCCTCGGCGATACCGCGGTTGCGCGCCATCGACAGGCCGCCGTTGGCGTACGAGCGCAGGACAATGCGTGGATCGTCGATGGCTTTAACCTGCGCCACCGTGTCGTCGGTCGAGCCGTCGTCGACGACGATGATCTCCAGGTCCTCGAGCGTCTGTCGCTGCACGGATCGAATCGTGCGAGCGATGGTGGTCCCCACGTTGTAGGCTGGGATGATCACCGAGACTAGCGACATGGCGCGAACATCTAGCGTCGAATCGCCTCGACGCGCAAATCTGACGACGGGTGCTGGCGCTCCAACCGTTCGGGTGCGGATGTCGTGAAGTATGCGGCTGCCTCACGCAGTTGGGCGACGTTGTTCAGGCTCGCCAGTACGACGATCGAGCAGCACAGCAACAACGCGACCCGACGAGCGCGCGTCTGCGTGCTCATCGCAGCCACCAAAACAAGCAGGGGCAGCCAATGCAGCGCGTAGAGGAACGTCTCGTCGCCATAGACGAGATGCAAGGCAAGCTGACCGGCCAGCGTGCCGCCGAGAACGAAACGGAGTCGACGATGATCAGCCAGAGAAAGAAAGGCCCACGCGCCGAGTGTCAACAAGACGGTCCACACCGCCGCCGCAATCTCCCCCAGGCCACTGGCCCACGCCCAAAGCCCGTGGCGGACACGCATCTTGGGCCATTCTGGGCGTTTGGCATTGTCGACGAGCGTGATGCTGGGCATCACCATGGCGTGGACGGCGAACGTCATAGCCGCATCTCCCACGCCCTCGAGCGACGGGGGCCGCGTGTACAACGTGATCTCTTGCCCAAGACTGTAGAACAGCGGCCTGACCCGCGAGAACAGGACCAATTCGAACGCCTGCAGGGCGAGGACGATGGCGAAGGCGACGGCGGCGATGCGGCACATCTGTCGCCACGGACGAAACGCCAGCGTGGCGACAAGCCCTGCCATCCAGTTGGTCACCGTGACACCCAGAGTGCCGACGTTGAGGGCGACGAACCAGGATATCGGCAGGGGCCGCCGTTCGGCTTCGCTCACGAACAGCAACGCCAGCAGGATCGTCAATGAGCCGAACGCATAGGTCTCGGGCACCGCGAACCAAAACGTGGCTGCGGCGCTCGACGTCGCGAGGGCGGTAAACAAGAGGGCGTCGACACGACGGCACCCGATGCGGCGAAGCAGGACGAAGACCACGGTCGACCACAAGCCGGCGGCAAGAGCGATGTACACGCGCGCGGCACTGATCGAGTCGAGGCGGGCTACTGTGCGCAGGAGTTGCACGGGCGAGAACAGCACGAGCGGGAGCAATGGATGCACCGTGGTGCGGAAGTAGTTGCTGTGCCGATCCGTCATGTTGGCGAAGACGCGCGGCGCATCGGCTCCGAAGAAGACGTCCCCAGTCTGCTCGTCGAGCGCGATCGGATCGATGAGCGATGAGGCGGCGTACGAACCCAGCGCCGCCAGGAGCGCGATGACAGCGGCGATCAGCGCGTCGGTCGAGATGAGTTTTTTCGTCAACGCCCCGGCCCGGATCCGGCGAGACCGCCGCTGCCGTACTGTCCTGCAAGACCGTCGCCGCCTCGGTGGATGTGGGCGATTCGGTTCATCTCTGCGCTCATACGACCTCCTCGAGCCGTCGGCAGCGTACGGGCCAGCGCAACTAAGTGCCACGGGGAGTCAGGCGTAGTCACAGGGGACGTTCCGAACTTGTTGACGTTCGCCGGTAGGCGCGTTGCTTCGGGCTGGGGAAGTCGAGAAGCGCGGGTAAGTCCACGACTGGCTTGCCCCGATTGCGGCGGCCGCTTGCGGTTGCTGGCAACGATCAAGCAGCGCGAGGTGATCGAGAGAATCCTCGCCCACTTGGGACTGCCGACTGATCCGATCGTGCCCGCGCCGGCCCGCCACGAAGAAGAGCTGTTTGCATGAGCCCGCTGACGGGGTTCGCACCCGGGGTGCGCCCTTGCGGCGGCGTACACGGTTGTTCGCCGCCCGCTATCCGAGCTACAAGCGCCCATGCAGCCCGGTCGCCCCTTCGGTGAAAGACGCAATGGGAAGAAGACCAGGCGACAAAAAGATCGACCTCGCCCTGCCGTCCTTCGTTATCCGCGGCGTCATGAAGCTGCTGACTTGGGCCTTGCCAAGGAGATGATGGACGGCGACCCCTTGCTCAGCTCGCTCTTCGTGGCTTCGCGTTGAGCGCATTCAAGGAACGCATCGAGAACCCGGAGAAGCTGTTTTGACCGACTTATTCGACAAAGTTGCGGGATACGATCGCGCGCAGACTCTGCGCGACCAAGCCCTCTATCCGTACTACCGGGTGATCTCGTCGGGTCAGAACCCCGCCGTCATCATGAATGGGCGATCCGTCGTGATGCTCGGGTCCAACAACTACCTCGGGCTGTCCAGCCACCCCGAGGTGAAGGCGGCCGCAGCCGCCGCGCTCGAGAAGTACGGCACGGGCTGCGCCGGATCACGGCTGCTGAACGGCACCCTCGACATCCACGTCGAGCTCGAGGAACGGCTCGCGCGCTTCATGCGCCGCGAAGCGGTGCTCACGTTCGCGACCGGCTACCAGGCGAACGTCGGGGCGCTGTCGACGATCCTCGGGCGCCACGACGAGGTTTTCATGGACGACCTCGATCACGCCTCGCTGATCGACGGGATCCGCCTCGGCTTCGCGAAGGACCGCAAGTTCCGCCACAATGACCTCGCGGACCTCGAGAAGAAGCTGTGCGCTTCCTCGCCGGGCAGCGGCAAGCTGATCGTTGTGGACGGCGTCTACTCGATGGAGGGCGATCTCGGCGACCTGCCCGGGGTGGTCGCGCTGGCGCAGAAGTACGGTGCGCGCGTGATGGTCGACGAGGCCCACGGAGTCGGCGTCCTCGGCGGCAACGGCCGCGGCGCTTGCGAGCACTTCGGCGTCGAGGGATCCGTCGATCTCGTCATGGGCACGTTCTCAAAGTCGCTCGCGGCGGTCGGCGGCTTCATCGCGGGTAGCCGGATGGTGGTCGACTACATCAAACACACCGCGCGTTCGGCGATCTTCTCCGCAGCCCCGTCCCCGCCCGTCGTGGGTGCGGTGCTCAAGGCGCTCGACATCCTCGAGCGCGAGCCGGAGCGCCGCAAGGCGCTCTGGGAGAACACCGACTACATGAAAAGCGCGCTGACCGCGCTCGGCTTCGACATCGGCAAGCCGCAGTCGCCGGTGATCCCGATCAAGATCGGGCCCGACGAGATCGCCTTCGAGATGGCGGTGCGGCTCCAGGACGAGGGCGTGTTCGCGAACCCCGTGGTGTCGCCGGCCGTGCAGCCGGGCAACGCCATGATTCGCACCTCGTACATGGCGACGCACACCCGCGCGCACCTCGACACGGCGCTCGAGGCGCTCGCGAGCGTCGGCCGCCAGCTCGGTCTGATCCGCTAGAGCGCTGCGCCCGAGGAGCTGGAGATGAGCGGCGTTCGTACGGTGCTGGTGACGGGCGCGTCGTCGGGCATCGGCGCCGCAGCGGCGAAGCGGCTGGCCGCGGACGGCTTTTGCGTCTACGGGACGAGCCGCAACGCGCGCTCCGAGAGTGACGGCATCCGCTTGCTCGCGATGGACGTGCGGGACGAAGCCTCCGTCCAAGCCGCGGTGCGAGAGCTGATCGATGCCGAGGGCGGCCTGTACGGCGCCGTTTGCAACGCGGGTATCGGCATCTTCGGCAGCGTCGAAGAGACTCCGATGGAGCGCGCCCGAGCGCAGTTCGAGACCAACGTGTTCGGCGTGCTGCACACGCTGCGGGCCGTGCTCCCGACGATGCGCGATGCGCGCGCCGGCCGCATCGCGATCGTAGGCTCCCTCGCCGGGCGAGCGCCCATCCCGTTCCAGGCGCACTACTCCGCGACGAAGGGTGCCGTGGACGCGCTCGCCCTCGCGTTGCACAACGAGGTGCGTGGCCTCGGTATCCACGTCGCGCTGATCGAGCCCGGCGACGTGAGCACCGCCTTCAACGACGCGACGGACTGGGGCGACGCCGCCGCCGCGAGTGCCTACGGTGCCGCGATCCAGAACACCGAGCGCGTGATCCGCGAGCTGCTCCCGAAGGCGCCGCCGCCCGAGGTCGTCGCGACCGCGATTGCCCACGCGCTCTCCGCCAAGCGCCCGCGTGTCCGCTACGCTGTGGGCAACGACTCGAAGCTGGTGCCGATCGGCAAGCGGTTGCTGCCAGATCGTGCGCTGCTCGCGGTAATCCGCGATCACTTCGGACTCTAGCAGTCCGTTGAAAAACAGGCGCGAGAGCGAAAACGAGGACTTCGGGGCATTCTGGACTCGGCCCCCGTGCGCCCGTACCGGGCTCCGATGGGCCAATGAGGCAAGGCGCGACATCGGAAGCAAAGTCGTGACGTTTGTTGAGGATGTCGCAACGCAGCCATGGCGCCGAACTCCAGAGTCGCCGGGTGATCTCCTTCAGGTTCCGGTCGATAGGTGGTTCTCCGCCGCTACGGACAGGCCGACGGTGCGGGGTCGGGACCGACCACCATACTGTGCGGCACAGCCGGCAGCGGGATCACCGGCCGCCTCGCGAGCGAACGCGTGTCATACACCGAGAGGGACGCGCCATCGGGCATGAAGATTCTCGAGCCGTCCAGCGAGATGGCGATCCGCGTCGGGCTGAAGTCGACCTCGACCACCGTCTCGAGCTCCAATTCGAGGGGCGTCGACGTGTCGACCACGAAGATGGCCCCGCGCGATCCGCTGGCCGTCGGCACGCTGCCCGGCAGGTAGGCGCGGCTTCCGTCCGGGGCGAATGCGAGGTCGTACTGAAAGTCGATCGCTTGATCGCTCTGCCCGATGAGGAACCAACCATCGGCGTATTGGGTGGCAACACCGAAGTCGGTGAAGCCCAGGAAGCCGCCGAACTCGTTGCCGATCGCATACACCACGTCGCTGCCTGGGCGGCGGAACGGACCGGGACCGATGCAACAGAATGTAAAACGCATGGCGGTCAACTCGAACGTCGACGTATCGATGGCGAGGAACGTGCCGAATCTCCACTCCAAAACGTATGCAGACGCGCCTGTGTCACTGAACACGACCGGCCCACCGACCGACCCCAGGTACGCAACCTCGACCAGCGACTCGAGATCCACCACCGTGGTGCCGATCTCTCCGGTGCAGCCTTCGTCGATGTTGCAAATTTCGTCGTGGGTTATCCACAGCCGACGATCGCCGGGCTCGACGGCCAGATCGAAAGCGCGCGCGGGAGCGACGACCTCGCCGACGACTTCGCTGGTAGACGTGTCGACTACGCTGATCGCCGCGCTCGAGCCGACGACATAGAGGCGAGAGCCATCCGCGTTCAACGCCAATGCCCCCGACGGGCCGAGGTCTCGGGTTTGGCGCACAGACCCCGCAGCTACGTCGACCACGGCGATTCCTCCTGCACTGCTGACGTAAATGACCGACGGGGTCCCCGAATCCACCTCGCAACCGACCTGGACATCATCATCATCGCCGCCACAGCCGACGAGCCACAACAACATCAGGGCCGGCGCGGCGGAGCGATGTACCAACCATTTGCCGAGTCGCATCATGCGACCGCATAACCATAAGTCGGATGCAGAGACAGAGCGTCCAGCCAGGGGTGGGTCTTTCCACATGAACTACTCCTCGCTGAGTTCTTCGGGTGTACACAGCACTGTCGGCTCGTAACCCTGCTCGACGCACACGTCGTCGATAGCGCGACGCATCGTAGCATTTGCAATGTGGGCACAGTTCCACGTCAGCAGATAGTCGACGCCGTTCGTGACCGCGATCGCGATGTGCAGCGCGTCCTCTGCGGCGGACGCGGGCGACACCACTACGGACCAGTTCCTCCGCCAGTTCCTGCCCTCCTCTTCGCGTCGCGGGACGGACGACGTGGCTCAATTCGGACGTACCGCACTAGGGGATACTTGAAAGGCGCAGCCGTGCCTCGGCGACCTCGGCGTCCCAGGCCCATTGTTCGAGCCATCCGCGCACCTTGGTGTGCGACGATGCTTCAAGCAGCGGCAAGGCTTGCAGTAGCGATCCGCTCACCGGTGGGCCGAGCGCGCGGATCTCGGAAAGAGCCCTGGCGCGCTCTCCCAGATCGCCCCCATTGAGTGACTCCGCAAACGCCTTGGCCTCCGCCGAGCAGTCACGTGTCGGATGGCGACGAACAAGGCGATCGATTGCCGCTTCCTCGGCCGGCTCGATCATGAATCGGCGCTCATACTCGAGCACTTCCGGCGTTAGGTCATCGCTGCACTGATCGATGATGAGGGAAATCAACATGTCGATGTGCGCTTTCGCTTCTTTGTAGTCACCAAAGGCCATCGTGGCGACGACGATCGCGTCGTGTATTCGCTCGGCTCCGGCATAGAGAGCGATCAGACCGGTCAGGCCCCGATCGTTCAGAATCTCGCCACGTCCGAACACGTGGCGCTCCAAGGAGTGCGTCGCCGCTTCGATCTCGCCGAGCGCACGCAGGCTCGCCGCCTTTGCGATCGCGGATTCACCTTCGCTGAAACTCCGAACCGCCTCTAGTGCGGCTGGCCTTCCGTCGATCTGGTACCGAAGGACGGCAATGTTCACGAGAAGCGGCTGCCACATGGCCGCCTCAAATCGGACTCCGTTCTCCGATGCCGAACGATCATCACGCCGAGACTCCAGCGGCGGATAGCCCGCTAGGATCTGCACCGCGCGGGGAAAAACACTGCCTCGAACGTCGGGATCGTCGACGACCGATTCGTCGTTTGCGGCATGGCGGGCGCGGCGCGCCTCCCGCCTGAGCGCAGCGCTGCGCTCGAACAATCGCAGCGCTGCGCGCGGACGATCCCGTTCCAAAAGCGTCGCCCCGGCATAGAAACACAGCGTCGGGCTCCTCGGGTAGCATCGCAGGGCCGGGCGGATCAGCGGCGGATGCAGATGGCTCGCCATCTCATTGAACAGCCAAAGGGTCTCTTCCAGTGAGAGACGTCGCAAATCGAGGCGCGCCGTCGCGATGGCGACAATGTCCTCATCAGTCAATCCAAACGCGTGAACGGCGAACCAGTCGCTCCGCGCGAAAGCGGCATCGAAGTTCGCCTCTTTGTCCGCCACGATGGTTGCGCGAAAGCGCCGCAATGTGTCTGGATCGCGGACAGTCGCGCGCAGCAGGCGGCCTGCCAAGGACACCTCGTTGTGTGCCACGAGCAGGACAGCCAAATCCCCGACTGCCACCGTGTCGATCGCGTGCTCGAGGTCGGGGCTCAAATCGCAAACTGACTCAACCACGGCGCAGGCGCGTGTTACATCGAACTCGAGGAGGAACTGAACGGCCTCGCGGATGCGCGATCTGACGTCGAACGCGAGGTCCCGGCTGCGCGTCGCCTCGCTCAGGCGCTCGTTGATCAGCTCATCCTCCTCACCCGGGAGTCGAGTTGTCAGTCCGGTGGCGCTGCGGAAGCGGTTCTCCGCGAATTCCCAAGCCCACTCCTCGAGCAGTGCGCCGAGGTGGGATGCCATGCCGGATTCGGAACGCTTCCTGCATTCCAGTACCGCGCGGCTGATGTCCGCCCCCAGTCGCCGCAGGGTGGCAAACTCGGTAGCGCGCTGCTCGAGCGGGCCGGCCTCCAGAGCCTCGAGAGACCTCGCTGCCTCCTCTCGATCGGCGGGGGCCGGCGCGGTGGCGGCGACTAGCTGATCGATGGCCAGTGCACGTACCTCTTCGACACTGAGCCGCGGCAGCAGGCGGGCAAAGATGCCGAGTCGCGGATGTCTGGGCGGATTCGGGTGGAATCCCAGGATGACGTAGGCGACGAAATCCGCCTGCTCTGGCCACGGCCAGAGAGCACGCACGGCCGCCACCGCCGTGACCGGCATTCCCAGTACCGAGTAGACCCGGGCCAGGGTGCTCAAGGTCGTCCATCGATCGGGCGATGTGGGCGAAACGCGCAGCTCTCTGACGAGAATCCTGATCGCATCCGCGCCGGCACCCGCTCGCAGGTACGCCAAGGCCGCCTCCGACACCGGGACCCGGTTAGCGTAGCGGGCCACGACCTCGCGAGCGGCCGCGGCGCCGTGCTGTTCCCCGTACAGGATCGCGAGCTTTACCAGCGGCGAGGAGATCGCTCGCGGTAGATCACTAGTCGTCGTGGCAGCCTGACTCACGGGGGTCTCGAGGGCGAGCTCGTACGCGAGCCGTTTGGCGTCGATGCGAATCCGCTCGACGGATCCAGGATCGGGATGGAGCAACTCCATCTGGTGCTCGTACGCTCGTGCCGCCTCGGCCGCATTCTCCGTATCGAGCATTCGGTCGCCAAGGATCTCCCATAAGCGCGCGCTGGTTGGGCAAAGGCCAAGAGCGAGAGCCAGCAATGCTCGCGGTTTTCCGCCGGGGACGTTGTTGAGAGCGAACAAGACGTCCTCGTCCGCTGCACTGTCGTCGAGGGGACCCTGCCGCAGTACATCGACCAGAGTCGCTTCATCGAACCCCAGAGCCTCGAGGGTCGTGCAATGGTTATTCGCCGCCTTCGCGAACCGGAAGAGTGTGCGCGCATCGCTTCCGATCGCGGAAATGACCTCGAATACCGATGTTTCATCGAGAGCGGTCATCATCCCGCCCGTCGATATGAGCAGCTTGGCCGCGCGGTCCTTTTCGCCAGCGGAGGAAAGGGCTGTCGCGATCCGAACGACGCTCGCGGTGTCGCCTGCCAACAACAGGCACCTTTGACCGACGGCTAGCGTGCGAACTACTTCCATTATTTCGGCGGCTGCCTGGCGCAGCGCGACGATGTTTCCCAAGGCGCCAAGGGCGCGCTGTAGCGAAGCCACGAGCTCGTCCTGCTGCAGGGTGTCCCCTCCATTCAGCATGGAAGCCTCCTCGCGAACCCCTCACCAGTCACCGGTCGGGTGCCGCTTGCGATTGGCTCGGAGTATGAATCAAACCGCGAAAGCCCGGAAGCTGAATCCTCGGAAGCTGCGGCTATACATCACCGAGCATTCCCTTGCCGATGGTCATGTCGAGTTTCGGAAGAACTTTCCGCGCTCGTACAGATGGAGAGCAGGCCAAGGGGCAGCGACTGGCCGGGCCGGGTGTTCCGCGACTGCGCCTGAGCGGATTGCGGAACGCAGACTGGTTCGGAACTGGGACGATGCCGGAGCGGACCCGGTGGAACGCAGTTGACCGGGTTTACCGAAGCGCGGATTGTTGTTTCAGATCATGAGCCGTTCGGGGATCGTCGTAGCATCCGTCGTCGTGTTTGCCCTGGGTCTGGTCGCGTTGCGCTGGCTCGACGCAGGCGGGGAGCGCGCGGCGCGAGGTGAAGCCGCCGACGGAGGAGCCGGAGATCGATACGCGGGCCGATTTGGCGCCGGCGGCGACCAGCAATTCCCTCTTGGCGATGACGGCCGTCGCGACTACGGCCGCCCCGGTTCCGAGCGGTCCGGAGATCGACGGTCGCGCATGGGCTTCCACGACGCGACCGGGTCCGAGCGCCGCGCGGGCTCGCCGAGCATCGTCGAAGGGCGGAGGGGCCTGCGCGACGGCCCTGCGCGGAGCTCGCTGGGGGGCGGTGAAGGCGTCGATCGACGCGCGAGCCGCACTCTGGGCGGCAGCGACCGCAGCGTCGGTTCGGTTCGTCTCGGAGGCCCTTCCGGCGATGCCGCGCCCCGCCTCGACAGGCCACGCGAGTCCGCGCCCGCCCCGGGTGAGGCGGCGAGCGCGTGGGACGAGGATCCGCTCCCCGAGGTGGATGAAGAGGAGGACGGTAAGCTCTTCGACCCGCTCGCCCCGGAAGTCCAGAACGCCGAGGTCGATCGCGGTCGCGACGAGGATCCCGCTGCCGTACACAAAGTCGATTTCCTCGAAGACGAGGGAGGCGTGTACGCGGGCGAGGATTCGGTGCTGAGCTTCCCCGCCACCGGCAACGTCGACGGCGGCGAGGGCACCATCAACCTGGTCATCGAACCCGATTGGGACGGCGCCGAGTCCGGCAAGAACAACCTGGTGCGCGTCGGAGAGAAGCACGTCTGGGAAAACCGGATCCTGATCAGCAAGGACAACCAGGCCCTCCGGATGCAGCACTTCGACAGTCTAGGTATCGAGCGGGGTCTCCTCGTCCCGATCGACGACTGGGTGGCGGGAGGGCGGCACCAGATCACGGTCACCTACGGTCCCGACCGCCTAGAGATCTACGTCGACGGCGAACTCGCCGACACGCGACCGGCGGAGGGGGCAACCATCGACTTCAGCCCGAAGGCGACGATCGAGGTCGGGTCCGCGGAGAACGACGCCCTGCGCGGAGCCAACAGCCGGATCTTCGACCTAGCAACCTTCAACTCGATGAAGCTCCCCGGTGAGTTTTGAAGCGGATCCGTGGAAGTCAAGGGTCTCGACGCAGACGGGGCAGTACCGCCACTTTTCTCAGCTGCCTGCGCGGCAGTTCCCCGATGGGCCGACATGGACTGAGGCCCCCCGAGGTTCGTGGCTCTGGATCTGTTGCGAGTGGCTGCGGGCTGGGGCTCAGGGCTGAGCGAGCAAATTCGTTGACAATTCGTGTGCGTTGATACCAACTGGCTGAGCGTCAGTCGGCGCGCTTTTTTTGGGGGGGCAGCTGGGGCCGCTGGTTGGCTCGATCAATCGATTTGGTCGTCGTCAGCCGAGCGGTCGCTCGCCGTCGCTGCTCAAGCGGACACACGTCAGGGAGAAGAACATGAGCTTTCGTCTAGTCGCGATAGGGGCCGCGTTGGCGGTGTCGATCATTGCCAACAGCGCGGTGGGGCAGGTTTGCGGGAACTCGGTTCTCGAAACTGGAGAAGATTGTGATGATGGGAACATCGTCGATGGGGACTGCTGCTCCTCCAGTTGCTCGTTCGAGGTGGGGAGCTGTGATGACGGTAACGCCTGCTCTGTTGGTGACACCTGTGACGGCGCCGGGACCTGCGTTCCGGGTTTGGCGCCCGACTGCGACGACGGGAATCTCTGTACAGTGGATTCCTGCGACAGCGCGATGGGTTGCGTCAATGCTTCCGCCGCGCGGCGCCTGTGTAAGACCGCGTCTCGATCGACTCTGGTCGCTCGCGACAAGCCTCCGGGCAAGAAGGATACTTTGAACTGGCGTTGGACGCGCGGGGAATCGACGATCCCAGCGGACTTCGCCGACCCGACGACCACGGCGAACTATGGAATCTGCGTCTACCAGGGCTCTGGCGGGTCCGAGTTCCTGCAAATCGAGATTCCTCCCGACACGGCAACTTGGCGGACATCGCGTGACGGCGGATACAGCTATAAGGACCCACAGGGTACGGCAGATGGTGTGGACCGCTTGGTCCTGAAGCCGGGTCCAGCGGACAAGGCCAAGATCCACTTACGGATGCGCGGCGCGAACCTGCCGGACCTCAGCCCGATCGTCCACCCATCGACGGCGTCGACATTCCCACTCGTATTCCAGTTGGTCAACGAGGAAACCGGAGCGTGCTGGCAGTCGGTGTTCGAAAGTGATGACGTCCGGGCCGATACCACGACGCTTTTCCGCGCCTCCGCCGAAGGACGCGACACCATCACTGTCAATCCCGGCGAGTCGATCCAGGCCGCGGTCAACGCCGCGGCGCCGGGAAGCCGCATCATCGTCAAGCCAGGCACCTACGTAGAAACTCATGGCGGCCAGGCGGCCGTTCTCGTCGAGAAGTCTCTGCACCTCATTGGGGACAACGCGGGCGGTGAGGTGATCATCCTGCCGGGCCCGGGGAACACCGAAGGGATTTACGTCCGCGGAACCGCGGACAATTTCATCGAGGACGTACTGATCGAGAACTTCACGATCGACGGATTTTCGGAGAACGGAATCTGGACGTTCTACGTTCGCGACTTCGAGATCCGCAACAACAACGTCGGTAATGCCGACCACGTCGGGATCTACCCGCAGCTCTCCGCACAGGGGCTCGTGCGCGACAACGTCGCCTTCGGTGGACTGGACAGCGCGATGTGGGTATCGGGCTCTGAGGACATCCGTGTCATCAATAACGAAGTGTACGCGGCGCCGATCGGCCTGCAGGTAAACATCTCGAAAGCCGTCGATGTGGATGCGTTGACGGCCCGCGACAACACGGCAGGAGTGCTCTTCAGCCATCCCCTCGCCTCCGGCCTCGGCGGCGATGTGGACCTTGCCTTCGGCTATCGCAGCGAGTTCGCCAGGCTCGCCAACAGCGAGGTTTTCGAGAACAACTTGCCGAACCCGGTATCCGGCGGCTCGGTCGGTAGTCTCCCGTCCGGATCGGGTGTGCTGATCATCGGCCACGATCGCCTCTACGCAGAAAACAATTCAATCCTCGACAATAACTTCGCCGGGCTGGTGCTGACCGACCATTGCGTGGTGGCGGGTGGGACCGACGCTGATTGTGCGCCGGACGAAAATTCGATCACCGGCAACACGATCATTGGCAACGGGACGAATCCGGAACCGGGCCCCTTCGCGGCTCTCGCCAACGACGTGATCGTCCTGGCTCCCGGTCAAGGCAACTGCATGGCCGGCAATACGTACAACACCGCTCTCGGTGTGGGTCCGATCTTGGCCCCGAGCTGTCCTGCCTATCCGGGCGACTAACGCGGCCTGGCCCGGGACCGTACATGCATCCGGAGCTCGATTCTCGGCGGTGATCGCTGAGGATCGAGCTCCGACCCGCCGATGAAGCGTCGTCGGGCCGTGGCGGCGGCGCCAGGCACATATGCGCGGCTTCGATCTGCACGCTGACACTGCTGTGGGCGCGTTGAGTTCCTCGCGCTGATCCTATGTGTGGTATCGCCGGGCTTCACGGCTCCCAGCACGATCGCTGGATCGAGCGGATGAACGCGATCCAGCAACACCGCGGCCCCGATGATTCGGGCGTGTTTCGCGCTCGCGCTGCCGATCTCGCAATGGCGGCCGGCCGGCTCGCCATTGTCGACATCGCCGGCGGCCACCAACCTCTCACGTCCGACGACGGTCGGTACACCCTGGTCTACAACGGCGAAATCTACAACGCCCCGGAGTTGCGCCGCGCGTTGGAGAGCCGCGGCGAGGTCTTCGCGACGGCCCATTCCGATACGGAGTTGGTCCTTCGCGCGTTGATGCGCGACGGTCGCGCGTCTCTCTCGCGCCTCAACGGAATGTTCGCCCTCGCCTTGTACGATCGCGAAGCCGGCGAGATTCTGTGCGCGCGCGATCGGCTGGGCATCAAGCCGCTGTACTACACGGATCAGGCTGGCCGCTTTGCCTTCGCGTCGGAGCTGAAGAGCTTGTTAACTTTGCCGTTCGTCGCGCGCAACGTCGATCGGCAGAGTCTCTTCCACTACCTGAGCTTGATGTACGTGCCCGGGGAGGAGTCGATCATCGCCGGTGTCCGCCGGTTGCCGCCCGGTTGTTCGCTCACCTGGCGCATCGCGGATCGGACGCCGTGCGTCGAGCGGTGGTGGCGACCGGAGCACCGTCCCGACGAGACGATCGGTGTCGACGACTGGTCCAAGCGCGTGCGCGAGACACTGGCCGCGGCCGTCGGCCGATGGTCGATCGCCGACGTACCCATCGCGTGTTCGCTGTCGGGGGGCATCGATTCCGCCAGCATCGTCGGCTCGCTGGCGGAGCGCGGCGCACGCGTCGAGACGTTCTCTTTGGGATTTACCGGTCCGGCGGAGGAGGCGTGGAACGAGCTTCCGTTGGCGCGCGCAGTTGCCCGCCGGTGGGGAACCCGTCACCACGAACTCGTACTCGACGCGCGACGCCTGCTCGACGACTTGCCGGACATGGTCTGGCATTTGGACGAACCCTATGGCGGCGGCCTCCCATCCTGGCTGGTGTTCAAGAGGATGTCCGAGTCGTTCAAGGTCGGCTTGACGGGTACCGGCGGTGACGAGCTGTTCGGCAACTACGGAAAGTGGCTGGCGTTGGAGGAATCGGTTGCAGCGGCGTCGAACGACGCCGTCGAGTTTATCGGACGCGCGACGTTCCGCCGCGCGTTTTTCGACCACCACTACTACCTGGGCGACGAAGACAAGCGGTCCTTGATGGTCGATGGTGCGACGGGCTGCACCGACACGTCGGATTATCTATTCGAGCGATTTGCCGCCGCTGGTGGCGGGGTGCGCGACCGCGTCGCGGTGACCGACATGACGACCCAGCTGCCGGACGAGTTCCTGATGATGACCGATCGCCTTTCGATGGCGCATGGATTGGAGGCTCGCACCCCATTCCTCGACAACGACATGGTGGACTTGGCGCTTTCCATCCCGGCGTCGTTGCGCACCGACCCGGATGATCTGAAGGGTTTGCTGCGGCGCGCGGTGGAACCGCTGTTGCCGGCGGAGATCCTTACCGCTCCCAAGCGCGGGTTCGTCGTTCCGCTCGGGCTGTGGATGCGCGGTCCTCTGCGACCGCTCTGTGAGCACCTGCTGTCCCCCCGCCGGTTGCGCGAGCAGGGCTTCGTCGCGCCGGCCTTCCACGCGCGCTATGTCGGGCCGCACATGGAAGGCACGGCCGACCACACCAGCCGCGTTTGGTCGATGCTCATGTTCCAGATGTGGCACGACACGTTCATCGACCGCGCTGCTGCGGCAGCCCCAGACTCCTGACGCGCGTCGGGGCTTTAGAGAGGACGGGCTCTAGACGGGACGTGTGGCCGACTGAACGAGTTGCGGCGGGCAGGCCGATTCGCAGGCCGCTGCCTCCGCGACATCAACGCCATCGAAGTCGCCCAGTCGGCCACACGTCCCTTCCTCGCCCTTCAGCAGTCGCTGGGTAGCGCTGGGCTCCAGCCGTGACTTGGCGTGCCCCCTGGCCTTGACCTGCAAGGCACCGGATGGGCGTACTCTGCCAGCGCGGTGGAGAGGTACGGGTAAGCCAGCCCTTTCTAGATGGGGCCGATCCTTGCCGCACAAGGGGCCAACGTAAGTGTTCCTCAACTCGAGGGGGAGGTCCTGATGCGCAAGGCGAGATCGATCGTGGCTGGTATTTGGATGGCTGGTGCAGTGCTGGGGTTGACGGCGGCGCCGGCTCAATCAGCTCCGATCACCACGCCGACGGGGCTGAACCCAGGCGATCAATACAGACTGGCTTTCATCACCGGATCCGCCCGCACCGCACAATCGGCCGATATCAACGACTACAATACGTTTGTCACCGGGGTGGCGAACAGCCAACCGGCGCTCGTCGCTCTTGCGACGATCTGGACCGCCATCGGCTCGACGGCGACCGTGGACGCCCGCGACAATACCAACACGAATCCAATCAACACGGGCGTCCCGATCTACCTCCTGGATGGCGTCTCGAAGCTCGCCGACGACAACGCCGACCTGTGGGACGCAAGTGTCGACCACGCCCTGAACGTCAACGAAGCGGGTACTGCGTTGGGCAACGCAAATGTTTGGACAGGCACTGCCAGCAACGGCATCAAATCGGCCTCGGGGACTGCCGGACCACTGGGGAGCGATCCGGTTGCCGCCGGTAGTGACTCCGCCACGAATGGCCAATGGATTTTCGCGAGTGGCTTCGACAACTTCGCCCCCAACCCTCTCTACGCGATCTCCGGACTCCTGACCGTCCCCACTCCCACTCCGACACTGACCGCCACCTCGACGCCAACCGAGACGTCGACCGCGACGCCGACCGCGACGCCGACCGAGACGCCGACCGCCACACCCACCAACACGGGCCTTCCGATCGGTGGCGCTTGTAGTGATCCGACCGTCTGCCTGTCAGGCAACTGCGTCGACGACACCTGCTGTGCCGATGCTTCGTGCGCGGCGGGGCAGTCCTGCAACAATCCGGGTGACCTCGGGGTATGTTCGCCGGATAGGGCCACGTCCGCGCCGGCACTGTCGCCAGGCGGCGCCCTTGCGGCCGCCATCCTTCTGCTCGCCCTCGGCTGCATCGTCATACAGCGCCGGGGGCGCGAGGCGTAGAGGAGAGATCCAACGCAAGCATTCCTCGACGTCAACCCGTTGGGGCCCCTCGCGGATCGAGATTTCCGTCTTCGCGGAGAGTGTTGGTGCAATCCTTACAAAGATTGCCGAGTCCTTCCATGCTGAAGTGAAAAGGCATCGACGGATGCGGCTCTAGCATTACCGATCGGTTCCGGCACGGTGCTTGCGTGACTTCCGTTATCATTTGCGAATCGGGAGGAGCCCACATGAACATTTTCTACATCATTGGAGTGATCGTCGTCGTCTTGGCGATTCTGTCGTTTTTGGGGCTCCGATGAGTCCAATCATGTAGGCGCTGCGGTCGTACCGCGCATGCGGTCGTATGCTTCGCTCACAAGGCGCGCTTCCGCGCGGCGTCGGTCGCCGACAGACCCGTCCGGCACCCGCGCCAGCGCCGTGATGGGCGGATCAGGTGCTCGCCGTAGCCGCCGTCGCACGAAATGCCGGGTAATTGGCGGCCGGCTGACGCAGTTCGGTGCGAATCGCCGGCGTCAGAATCGTAAGCGTCCGACGAAACACACCCTTCCCTGAGTAGGATTACCGCCCGAGAATCGCCGTCGGAGGTGAGCGATGGCGGAGCGGGGACGATGGCCGGGGCGCGAGGAAGAGATGCGCGCGGTGGTGGAGAAGTGGGAGCGCAGCGGGCTGCCACTTGCGCAGTTCGCGCGGCGTGAAGGTGTCGCGCAGAAGACGATGTACCGCTGGCGTCGTCGGCTGGGCGTGGGCGACGATCGGGTGCGGCGCGGACGCCCTCCGAGGTCTGCTGAAGATCGACGACGGGGCGCACCGTCGATGTTCACCGAGGTGACGGCGTCGCTGCGCCAAGCGTCGTCGCCAGCGATGATGTTCGAGGTGATCCTCGGTGACGGGATGACGGTGCGAGTGTCCGAGCACTTCGACCCGGACTCGCTGCGGATCCTGCTCGCGACGCTGCGGGAATGCTGAGCCTTCCGCCGTCGGTGCGGGTATTCGTGTGCCGACAGCCGACGGACATGAGGAAGTCGTTCGACGGCCTGTGCGCACTGGTCGAGTCGGTGCTGCGGCAGGACCCATTCTCAGGGCACCTGTTCGTGTTCGCTTCGCGTCGTCGCGACAAACTGAAGATCCTGTATTGGGATCGCTCGGGGTTCTTCCTGCTCTACAAACGGCTGCAGGAAGGACATTTCTGGCTGCCCGATTGCGGCGAGATCGGATCGCGCGAGCTGGTGATGCTGCTCGAAGGGCTGCACGTGAGCAAAGTGCGCCAGCGACGACGATACGAGCGGCGCGCGTGATCGGATTTGTTGCGTTGCTGATCAGTTTGTCGCCGCGGAAATCTTCACTGTCGCCGTGCACCGTGCTATACACGGCGGCGTTGTCGCAGTGGTGGTTGGTGAGGACGTGGAGACACAGGAAACGACAGCACCGCTTCCGCAGGATCTGGATAGCGCGCACCGGCTGATCGCCGAGCTCATGC
>Ga0307505_10000140_pt1 | contig 90120 bp, 86 predicted proteins | sample 23_S_MG_FD_202183 | JGI IMG/M metagenome (GOLD analysis project Ga0307505, IMG submission 202183) | Soil microbial communities from Populus trichocarpa stands in riparian zone in the Pacific Northwest, United States - 23_S | ecosystem: Environmental > Terrestrial > Soil > Riparian zone > Trees... | reverse complement strand
CGCGGCCATGTTCTCTCTTTCGACATCAGTATTTGAAACGGCCGAGGCGCAGCAACGCCGGGCCGCGTCGAAGAAAGCCGACACGCATGTCTATCTGATGCGCGGACTGTTCGGCGTCTTTTCGCTCGGCATGGACGATCTTGCGGGCAAACTACACGGCGACGGCTACCGCGCGAGCATCTACGGCTGGGATTCCTGGGAGCAGGTCGCCGAGGCTATCGAGCGCAATTATAGGTCGGGCCAGAACGAAGTGGTGATCGTCGGCCATTCGCTCGGCGCCAACGCGGTCATTCTTGTTTCAGAGCGGCTCCAGAAGAACGGCGTGCCGGTCCTGCTCGCGGTTACCTTCGACGCCACGGACCCGCATAAGGTGCCGATGAATGTCGGCACATTCCTGAACTTCTGGGCGCGCGACGGATTTGGGCATCCGGTCGAAGCGCTGCCGGGCTACAAGGGCGAGCTCGACAATTTCGATCTGTCGGGCCAGAGCAATATCGACCACACGAGCATCGACGCGCTCGACCAGTTTCACCGGCTGGTGATCGCGAAGCTCGACGGGCTGACGAGCAAGTAGGCCCGCAAACGAAAACGGCCCGCGATGAGCGGGCCGTCATTTATTTAAGGCGTGTTTCGATCAAGCCGCGGATTTCGACTTCATCGCAGGCTTGCGCGCGGGCACCTTCGACTTTACCGGCGCTTTCGCCGCGGGCTTGCGCTCGGGAGTCTTCGCGACAACCGGCGCGGGGTCTTCCTTGCTCTCGATTTTCTTGCGCGGCAGCGGGTATGTGGACGCATCGTAGAACGCACGGATTTCGCCGTGGCGGAATCGGTTCTCGTCCACCTTCAGCACGCAGGCGATCAACTGATCGGACGGCAGCGTCTCGATCGCGAACCGGAGCGCCTCGGCGCCTGTATCAAACCGGTGATAGCGCATCGGGCGCGCGCCGCGTGCGCTGCGGCCGGTGAACAGTTCGGCCGGCGCGCGGTAGTCAAACCTCGTCATTGCATCCTCGAAACGAAAGCTGGATTTGCCTGATAATCGTGCCGAAAGCCGGTTCCGCGGCTCGGCGATCCGTTGCCATTATATGGGCTCTAAAGCCGTCAAAAGTAAGGGCTTCGCGTTACTAATATTAACGAGCGTTTTCAGCGGCGTAGCAGTTTGTCGCAACCGCTACGCCGCGATGGTTCGACTCAGGCTTCCACGATCAGACGATAGGCCGGAATCGTGAGGAATTCCTCAAATTCGAGGGCAAGCGACATATCGGTGAAGAGCTCCGTCGCATCCTCAAAGCGGCCGGCATCGTAGGTCGTGGGACCTACGGCCTGACGGACCTTGGCCATTTCATCGGTGCATATCTGGCGGAAGAGGTCGGGGGTGATCTCGCGGCCGTCGTCGAGCTTCGCCCGGTGATACATCCATTGCCAGATCTGGGCGCGGGAGATTTCCGCCGTCGCCGCATCTTCCATGAGGTTGTAGAGCGGCACCGCGCCACGGCCTTCGAGCCACGCCTCGATATATTGGATGCCGACGCGGATGTTCTCCCGCAATCCGGCTTCGGTCCGTTCGCCTTCATGCACCTGCAGGAGATCGTCGCGGGCGACTTGAGTCGCCTCGGGCATTTTCTTGAGCTGGTTCTGCTGCGGCATCAGACGGTCGAAGACTTCCTTGGCGACCGGCACGAGGTCGGGATGCGCGACCCAGGTGCCGTCATGGCCCTGTTTCGCCTCCCGTTCCTTGTCGCCGCGTACCTTGGCGAAGGCCGCGTCGTTCGCGGCCTCATCGCCCTTGACCGGAATCTGCGCCGCCATGCCGCCCATCGCGAACGCGCCGCGGCGGTGGCAGGTCTTCACAAGCAGGCGCGCGTAGGCGACGAGGAACGCCTTGTCCATCGTCATCTTTCCGCGATCCGGCGTGACGAAGCGCTTGTTTTTTCCGAGGCGCTTGATGAAGGAGAAAATGTAATCCCATCGGCCGGCATTGAGCCCGGCGATGTGATCGCGCATCTCGAACAGGATCTCGTCCATCTCGAAGGCCGCGGGGAGCGTCTCGATCAGGACCGTCGCCTTGATCGTCTTGAGCGGCAGGCCGAGCTTCTCCTGCGCGAATACGAAAACTTCGTTCCACAGCCGCGCCTCGCGGTGCGTCTCGAGCTTGGGCAGATAGAAATACGGACCGCTGCCGGCGGCGAGCGCCTTCTTCGCGTTGTGAAAGAAGTAGAGGCCGAAATCGAACAGCGAGCCGGACACCGGCTTGCCGTCGACGACCACATGCTCCTCCGGCAAATGCCAGCCGCGCGGACGCACAATCAGGACCGCGGGCTTGTCGCCGAGCTTGTAAGATTTTTTCGAATTGGGATCGACGTAGCTGAGTTTCCCGCCCCAGCGATCCTTCAGGTTGATCTGGCCTTCGATCATGTTCGACCAATAGGGCGAACAGGCGTCTTCGAAGTCAGCCATGAAGACGCTGGCGCCTGAATTCAGCGCGTTGATGACCATCTTGCGGTCCACCGGACCCGTAATCTCGACGCGGCGATCCTGAAGGTCGTCGGGGAGCGGTGCGATCTTCCACTCGGCGTCGCGCACGGCGCGCGTATCGAACAGGAAATCGGGCAGCGAGCCGGCGTCAAACCGGGCCTGCATATCCGCGCGCGCGGACAGAAGCTGGCGGCGCTTGCCGTCGAAGCGGCGATGCAGTTCGCCGATAAAGGCGAGCGCGTCCTTGGTCAGGATCTCAGCGAAGCGCGGACCCATCTTGCCCTTGACGACAATGCGGGCGGACTTTGCAGCCTGTTTGGCGGGTTTCTTTGCGGTCTTCTTGGCCGGCTTGCGCGCGGCCTTGCCTTTGCGCGCGGCTTTCTTCGCCGCCGGCCGCTTCGCGGCCTTCGCCTTGCGGGCCTTCTTCGGAGCAGTCTTCTTATGAGATTTCTTCGCGCCGCCGCGCTTCTTGGCGCCGCGTGCCTTACGCTTGGTAGCCATGGTCGATCTCCCGGTACGGATTCAGTCTGATGCCGGGGTACCGGCGCATCCCCCAACGCGCGCGAAAACCCTTTGTTTCAACCCGTGCGTTCTAACAAAAAGCGTGGCCCGCGCCACGCGACATTCGGTCAATCCACTGCCCTGATGGCGGCCGGACGAGGCCCGCCGGTGGCCCAGTCGAGCAATTCGACCGTATGGACGACGGGGATCGAGGTGCCGAGGCCGATCTGGGTCAGGCAGCCAATATTGCCGGTCGCGACGATCTGCGGCTCGGTGCTTTCGATATTGCGCACCTTGCGCTCGCGCAGGCGATCGGAGAGCTCCGGCTGGAGCATGTTGTAGGTCCCGGCCGAGCCGCAGCAGAGGTGCCCTTCCGGCACATCCCGCACCTCGAAACCGGCTTCCGCGAGCAGCGCCTTCGGCTGCTGCACGATCTTCTGGCCGTGCTGCATGGAGCAGGCGGCGTGATAAGCAACCCGCATCTTATGCGGCATGCGGGGCGGCGGCAGGCCGGTCAGCGACAGATATTCGGATACGTCATGAGCAAGGGCAGAAATACGCGCCGCCTTGCTCGCATACGCATGATCCAGCCGCAGCATGTGGCCATAGTCCTTCACGGTCGTGCCACAGCCGGATGCGGTGATGAGAATGGCGTCGATGCCGTCGCCGTCGATCTCGCGCGTCCATGCATCGACATTGTTGCGCGCGGAGGCGAGCGATTCTTCGTCGCGGCCCATGTGATGGGTGAGCGAGCCGCAGCAGGCTTCATTCTCCGCCAGCACAACTTCGATTCCATTCCGATTCAGCAGACGAATGGTGGCGTCGCGAATAGACGGCGCGAGCACGGGGTCCACGCAGCCCGACATCAGCGCAACACGGCCCTTACGCTCACCAACCGCCGCAAAGACCGCGCGACGGCCCAGCTTGTGATTGGAGCGCGACGGCAAGAACCACGGCGTCAGCCGCAGCATGGCCGCGACCTGCTTCAGGCCGAGCATTTCGAACAGCCGCGTGAACGGTTTGCCGAAGCGGCCGAGCCGCACCGTGTTCCGGAAGGCCGCCGGATGCGGCATCACCGCCGCGAGCCAGCCGCGCAGGAAACGATCGAGCAGCGGACGCTCAAAGGTTTTCTCGATATGCGCGCGCGCGTGATCGACCAGATGCATGTAGTGAACGCCCGAAGGGCAGGTCGTCATGCATGAGAGACACGACAGGCAGCGGTCGATGTGTTTTGTGACTTCGGCGTCGGCCGGCCGGTCGTTCTCCAGCATCTCCTTGATGAGATAGATGCGGCCGCGCGGACTATCGAGTTCGTCGCCGAGCAGCACATAGGTCGGACAGGTCGCGGTGCAAAATCCGCAATGCACGCAGGCGCGCAGAATCTTGTCGGCGACAGCGATCTGCGGATCGGCAAGCTGTGTGAGCGAAAAATTCGTCTGCATATCTTCAGAAGTTGATTCAGTTGCGCCGAGCAGGTTGATCCAAAGGCATTTTATCGAATTGTTTCAAACATCTCCGGCGATTGCCAAGCGTTTTGATTCCGCCCGATCTGGGCTGAGTCGCTCGCAAACCGCTTGAAGTTCATATCCCGGCATACATCCGCCCCGGATTGAGAACGCCCTTGGGGTCGAAGCTCTCTTTTAGACGCTTTGAGAGCGTGGCCAGGCCGGGTTCGAGCGGTTCAAATACTTGTGCGCTGGCGCGCACCGCCGGGTCGGCACGCAGCAGCAGCGCGTGGCCGCGGCCGGCGAGTGCGGAACGCACCGCCCATTCCTCCGCGGCCTTGGCCGGCATCCGCAGCCACAGGAGCCCACCGGCCCAATCGAAGAAAATCTCGGCGTTGGTCGACGCGCGGATCGCGGCCGCGACGCGCGGCGCTTCCGTGGGCGAGGTCGAGACTCGCCAGACAGGATTTTGTGTTTCATCGGCGAAGGGCGTTGCGTCACGCATCGCGCGCCAGAAGTTGCGCGAGTCGCGCGCGCCCAGCTTTCCGAGCGCGCCGAAAGGCTTGAGCAGCGTTTGCAGCTTGTCCTTGCGATAGGCGATCGAGACGGGAATGCCTTCAAGGCGCAAGGCGGTCACGGACTTGCCAGCCGACGCGACGGGAATGCTCGACCAGGCGCGGGCGATATCTTCGGGTATGTGCGCGGCGCCCGAGACTTCGCAGGACGAGCCCATGGCGGTGCTCATCGCCTCGACCGCGCGCGTCTCGTCGAGGCCGAACACAAGCACCGACTCGCCTGCCTCACTGCGCGGCAGCACCTTGATTGTCGCCTGCGTAATGACCGCGAGCGTCCCCCAGGAGCCCGCCAGGAATTTTGGCAGGTCGTAGCCCGTCACATTCTTCACGACGCGACCGCCCGCCTTGAAGGCTTCGCCGCGGCCCGAGACGGCGCGCAGGCCGAGCGCGAAATCGCGCATGGCACCGGCCTTGATCCGGCGCGGGCCGGACAGGTTGACCGCGATTGTGCCGCCGAGTGTCCCCCTGCCCGGCTTGCCACCGAGCAACGGCGCGCAATCCATCGGCTCGAATGCGAGTTCCTGCTCGTTCTTCGCCAACGCCTTTTCGATCTCGGCCAGCGGCGTCCCCGCCTTGGCGGAAAGGATGAGTTCATCGGGCTCGTAGAGTTCGATGCCGGACAGCTTCGACAAGTCGAGCGTCATGTCGGTCTGGGCCGCGCGACCGATCGCCCGCTTGGTGCCTTGCCCGACCACTTCAATGGTCTTTTCCGCGGCAATCGCCTGGGCGACCGCTTCCGTAATGTCCTGCTCGTCGCGCGGCTTGAGGATGTCGGTCATTCAGCGGCTCTCACCTCTCCCCGCTTGCGGGGAGAGGTCGCGCCGAAGGCGCGGGTGAGGGAGCGTCTCGCCAAGCTCGGCGGATATGGTTTCAGGTACCCCCGGGATGTTCTCGATAACGTCGTTGTTCCAAAACCGAATGACCCGATATCCGTGTTGCGTCAGCCATGCGATGCGCGCCGTATCCGTCGCGCTGGTAGCATGTTGTCCGCCGTCGACCTCCACGATCAATCGCTCCTCTCGGCACATGAAGTCCACCACATAGCGCCCGATCGCTTCTTGCCGAACAAATTTATAGCCGCCAAGCGCACGCGGCCTCAGGCGATTCCACAGCAACGTTTCGGCGCGCGTCGAGTCCCGCCGGAGCCGGCGTGACCGTTCTGTTCTTACGTCGTCGGCGCCTCGCATCTTCTTTGTCGCCCCCTCACCCGGCACCGTCCGCTTCGCGTCCGGTGCCGACCTCTCCCCGCATGCGGGGAGAGGTAAAGATCAGAATCGCGGGATGTCCGGGAACGGCACATTGCCGGCATGCACATGCATGCGGCCCAACTCGGCGCAGCGATGCAGCGTCGGGAAGACCTTGCCGGGATTGAGCAGGCCCTGCGCGTCGAAAGCGCATTTCACGCGCTGCTGCTGGTTGAGGTCCGCTTCCGAGAACATCGTCGGCATGAGGTCGCGTTTTTCAACGCCGACGCCATGCTCGCCGGTGAGTACGCCGCCGACCTCAACACAGAGACGCAGGATGTCGGCGCCGAACTTCTCGGCGCGCTCCAGTTCATCCACCTTGTTGGCATCATAAAGAATGAGCGGATGGAGATTGCCGTCGCCGGCGTGAAAAACGTTCGCAACCTGCAAGCCATATTGTTCGGAGAGTTCGCGCATGCGGGCCAGCACGAGCGGCAGCTTGGCGCGCGGGATCGTGCCGTCCATGCAGTAGTAGTCCGGCGCGATGCGGCCGACGGCCGGAAATGCGGCCTTGCGCCCGGCCCAGAATTTCAGCCGCTCTTCTTCGGAGGTTGATGCGCGGAGCACGGTCGAGCCACAGGCCTGCGCGATCTCGCTGACACGCTCAAGCAAGTGATCAACCTCGGCCTCGGGGCCGTCGAGTTCGACGATGAGCAGCGCCTCGACGTCGAGCGGATAGCCCGCGTGAACGAAGGCTTCGGCGGCGTGGATCGCGGGCCGGTCCATCATTTCCATGCCGCCGGGGATGATACCGGCGCCGATGATCTTGGCGACGCAATCGCCGGCCTGCTCCGACGACGGAAAGCCGACAAGGACCACGCGCGCCGTCTCCGGCTTTTTCAGAATGCGAACGGTAATTTCGGTCACGACACCGAGCAATCCTTCGGAACCACAGATCAGCGCGAGCAGATCGTAACCGCCGGAATCGAGATGCTTGCCGCCGATGCGGACGATCTCGCCGTCGATCAGCACCATCTCGAGACCGAGAATATTGTTGGATGTCATGCCGTATTTCAGGCAATGCACGCCGCCGGAATTCTCGGCGACATTGCCGCCGATGGAGCAGGCAATCTGCGACGACGGATCGGGTGCGTAATAAAAGCCTTCCGCCGCCACGGCATTCGACACGCCGAGGTTCGTCACGCCCGGCTGCACAACGGCGACGCGGTTCGCGTAGTCGATGTCAATCACGCGGTTGAACTTGCTCAGGCCCAGCAGCACGCCGTCACCGAGCGGCAACGCGCCGCCGGACAATGACGTGCCCGAGCCGCGCGGCACGACCTTGATCCCCTGCTCGTTGCAATAGCGCAGGACGCGCGAGACCTGTTCGACGGTCTCGGGCAGAACGACGACCATCGGCAACTGGCGATAGGCGGTCAGGCCATCGGACTCATAGGGCCGCATGCCGACTTCGCTGCCGATCACGCCCTCGCCCGGCACGATCTCGCGCAGCGCCGCAACGATCGCCGCGCGGCGGCCGAGCACGTCCTGATCGAGGGCAGGCATTGCGACCATGAGAACCTCTAGCCCGCAGGGTAGCAGATCGGGCGACTGCAAGTCGCGCGTTCAAAGGCCGCAAAAAACAAAGCGCCCGGCAATGCCGGGCGCAGAGTTTCAGTCGGGAGGTAAATCAGTTGCTCTTGGATGAGGCAGCCGTCTCGGTGCCGGCCGTTTCCGGCTTCGGCGCCGCTGCGGTCGTCTGCGGTCCCATGTCCTTCACAGGCGCTTGCGCGGTCTCGGCTGGCTTCGCGGCGGCCGCGCCGTCCTGCTTCGATTCCTGCTTGGGCGCTTCGGCCGTAGCCGGTGCTGCACGCCCGCCACCGCCGATCGAGCGGATATAGCCGATCGACTGCGAATGCAGCGCAGGCGACTTGTCGATGTCGGTGTGACCGACCTCGCCTCGGCGGGAGAGATCGACGTTGCTGAGCGAGCCCCTGAAGCCCGGACCGCGCCCGATCGACGTGCCCCAGCCGTTGGTCGAGGAATAGAAATTGACGACGCGCTGGACGTTGCGGCCCGCGCTCATATTCGCCGTCGGGTCGAAGGTGATGATCAGCGGAACGGAAATGCCGAAGTCGTTCAGGCGGTCGGCCATGCTGAAGGCGTCGTTCGCGCCGAGCGAGTGGCCGACGATCACGACGTTCTCACGAATACCGCGGCGGTACCGGTCGCCGATCTGCTCCGCGAGCACGCCGAACTCGCTGTGATTGTGAACGCTCGAACGGATGCCGGAGCGGTTCAGCTTGCCGTTCAGATCGTCCATGCCGGTCGAGAAAATGTCCATGAAGCCGCGCAAGACATAGACGTGCGTGCCGGTGTTACGGACGGCGGGCGCACGCTTGGACGCCTGCGCGAGCACGATCTCGCCCTGGTTCTTGTCCTGCGCCAAAGCGGGGACGGCCGAGAGGGAAACTGCGACCGAAGCCGCAGCAAGGAATCTTCCAAAGCGCGCCATGTTCGACCCGATAAGCCCGTTATTTTGATTGCCCAGCCGCGCGATGACGCGCAGCGCCGTAGCTATTTACGGCAGGGTCCCGCCGCGCCGCTAGTCCAAGCGGTGCAGGCCGCCGGTTTCGGGCAAGGATGTTGCGAAATTGTCACGGGCGTTCCGGTCCGGGACGCCCGCCGTCAGTGGATCCACGGCACGACGCGCGCGGTCCGTTCCATATAGGTCCGATACTGCTCGCCAAAGGCGTCGAGCATCAGCTTTTCCTCGCGTCCGACGCGGAACAAATAGAGCGTGCCGAAACCGACGACGCCCGACAGCCCCGCTACCCAGTTCGGCAGCAGCAGGAACTGCGCCAGCGCCCACAGGAAGAAGGCCGAATACATCGGATGGCGGACGTAGCGGTAGACGCCGCCGGTAATCAATTCGTGTTTATCGCGCACCTCGAGCGACACCGACCAGTTCCGGCCGAGGTCCTTGTGTGTGCGCCAGAACAGCCACAACGAAAACAGCCCGGTGGCGACGCCAAGCCAGGCGAGCGCAGGAATGAAAGCGCGCCCGGCAAAAGCGGGGAAGCCGGTGACGACATAGATGATCGGGATGATGCCGAGGCCGGTCAACGAAATGCCGAGCAGCAGCAATTCCGTCTTGTCGCGCTGGTCGGTCGTGATCGCGTTCTTGCGGACCTTGCGCTCATGGGGGAAGCGGATCAGCCACCAGCCGACGACGCAGCAAACAAAGAAAATCTTGGCGATGATCGGGGTCACGACGCTTTGCTCTTGTGTTCAAAAAAGGAACCGGTGCGCTGTCCGCTTTCAACCAGCGCGGGATTGAAACTGCCGTCGGGCGCGAACGAGTCGACCGCGCCCGCGTGATAGACGACCCGCTGCGGCAGTGAGATCGGTCCGCAGCACATCATATAGTAGTCGTAGAAATATCGTTGCTCGTTGCCCATGACGAACTGGCGATGCACGCGGAAGAAGTCGCGCTTCAGGCCGTTGTAGGTCTCAGGCTTCAGCATGTGCTTGATGCGCACGATCTGCACGATCGGCATCTCCGCCGCCGGCAAATCGAGATCGGTGACCGGATCGGACTTATAAAAATTCACGATGTCGGTCATCGCCTGAAACTCGACCCAGTAGATGTCCGGATCGTTCGCGACGGCGGAGACCGCCGCCTTCAGCTCGGCCGCCTTCGGATGCAGACCAATCTTCAGGAGCGATGAGCCGATGGTCATGATGCGGATGGGCGCGCCCTTGGTACCGAATGCCGGATCGAGACGCTTCGCGCGTGCGGCGACGTCGATTGCCTGCACGGCGCCGAGACTGTGACCGACGATCAGGATTTCATCCGCCGTCGACTGGCGGGCGACCTGCACCAGCTCGCGCGCGAAGCCGTCGAGCCGCTGATCGAGATGCACGCGGCGGCGATGCACGAGGTCGGAGGCGAAGTGCCAGTCGTTCAGCAGGTATCCGACATAGAGCGGTTTCGGCGGCAGCATCACCATGACGAAGGCGCAGGCCAGCCCGATAAGGACCGAAATGAGATCGCCCAGCGGGACGCCGCCGAGCAGGCGATGGCTGATGTAGAAGCCGCCGAAGCCGGCGATCAGCATCAGAATGTACGGATAGAGAAAGAAGAGCGCGTAACGCCAGTTGGTGCGGAAATAGGCGAACAGCGCGCCGGACAGAACGAAGTCGAGGAAGGCGAGCCAGCCGACATAGAAGCGGCGCAGATTCGACATCTCGAAGTCGGCCGCGATGATGTCGCCCCACCAGAACATGCGGTAGTCGGTATCGACCTGCCAGTCCGGCCCGCGCGTCCTGAGTTTCCAGATCGCCGTGTAATTGCGCTCGTCGACGGATGGCGGCGACAGGTCCGCCTTCACGTTCCAGGCCGCCTCGAACAGCGGCAGTTCCTTCGAGAAGCGGCGGTGATGCCCCTCCGGCCGGGAAACCTCATAGCCGCAGACGAAAATGACGTCGCGCTTTTTGACCGGCTGCTGATTCATTGCAGTCATTACTCAGTCATTTTCCCTCATGTGCGGGCAAAAGGCGCGAAGCGCCGTCTTCGCGCCTGAAGACCCGCGCATCCAGATCGAGCGGCCGCATACATCGCGGCTTCTGGATTGCCGGGTCAAGCCCGGCAATGAGGGAGAAAAACAAACGCTCATCAGTCTACGGCTTGCCGACCACAATCACATGCAGCCCCTTCGGGCCATGCGCGCCGTTCAGCAGGACCTGCTCAATATCGGCGGAACGCGAGGCGCCGGTGATCCAGTTGACCGTGCGCGGCATCTTCACCCCGACCTTCTTGCGCAGCGCGTCCCAGACCGACTCGTAGTCGCCGACAATGTCCCTGGCTTCGAGCACGACGATGTGGTGCTCGGGCAGGAAGTTGAGCGTAGTGGGATTGTCGCTGCCGGAGGTGAGCACGAGCGTCCCGGTTTCGGCGACGCCCCTGAAAGCGTGCGAGACGGAGGCAAGCTGATCGCCGTCGGAGCGGCCGACGGTGACTTCGAGCGTCCCTTCCCGCTCCCACGGGACCGAAGCGAGCAGCGGATCGCCGCCGCGGCGCACGCTCATGGGCAGATTTTTCGAGCGAAGATAGGCGGCGACCGCCGCCGGCACGTCGTCGAGCGAGGTGACCTCTTCCGTCGAGCCGCTTGCCTCCGCGAGCATGGCGCGGAAGAGATTGACCCGCTTGCGCGGCGGCTGCGCACCGCGCTCGGGCACGACGCCGCGCGGATGGCGCGCGAGGCGCTCGCCGGTGACGGTGCGGCGCGGCGCCTCGCCGCCGCTGACGCCGAGCGAGCGGCGGATCGAGCCGAGGACGAGATCGCGGCTCATTGCGCGGCCTCCGCATTTTCTTTTGTGGCGGTTTCGGCCGCACGGCGCGCGTCGGCTTCGGCCTCCGCGACTGCCTTCGCTTCCGCCTTCTTTTGCCTCGCCCATTGCACCTGGAACGTCTCGCGCTCCGGAATGGGGAAGTCGCGGTGCCGCGTCCAGCCGCCGGCGAACGGCAGCCAATGCATGCGGCCGCGGTTGCCGCCGAAGAACGCGAGGAAGCGCATCGCGCGCTGCGTCGCCCAGCGATAGAGCCGCGGGCGGCGCGCGAAGAAGGCCCAGACGCCGAGGCCGGTGCGCACGGTCGCGGGCGACAGATGCCGTTCGAATTCGCGCTCGCGCCAGTGGCGCATGAGCTTGGGGAGCGGAATGCGCACGGGGCAGACTTCCTCGCAGCGTCCGCAGAACGTGGACGCGTTCGGCAAGTGCCCGGCCTTGTCGACGCCGATCAGCGACGGCGTGAGCACCGCGCCCATCGGACCGGGATAGACCCAGCCATAGGCGTGCCCGCCGACCGCGCCATAGACCGGGCAATGATTCATGCAGGCCCCGCAGCGGATGCAGCGGAGCATCTCGCGGAACTTGCCGCTCAGCATGGACGAGCGGCCGTTGTCGAGCAGGACGACATGATACTCGCCGGGCCCGTCGGGATCGTCGGCGCGGCGCGGGCCGGTGGAGAAGGTCGTGTAAACCGAAATCTCCTGTCCGGTCGCGGAGCGCGCCAGCACGCGCAGGATCGTCGAAACGTCCTCGAGCGTCGGCACGACCTTTTCGATGGAAGCGAGAACGATGTGCGCCTTCGGCAGCGTCTGCGTGAGATCGCCGTTGCCTTCGTTCGTCACGATGACCGATGTGCCGGTTTCCGCGATCAGGAAATTCGCGCCGGTGATGCCGACATCGGCGGCGAGGAATTTCTCGCGCAGGACGGCGCGCGCTTCCGCCATGAGCGAGGCGGGCTCGTCGAGATTGCGCTCGGGCGGCAGATCCGTGTGCACGCGGCGGAAGTCGGCTTCGATCTGCTCCTTGTTCAGATGGATCGCGGGCGCGATGATGTGCGACGGCGCCTCGTCGCGAAGCTGGATGATATATTCGCCGAGATCGGTCTCGATGGGCACGATGCCGGCTTCGGATAAGTGCGCGTTGAGCCCGATCTCCTCGGCGATCATGCTCTTGCCCTTGGTGACGGTCTTCGCGTCAAGCCGCCGGCAGATGTCGAGGACGATCCTGCGCGCGTCGTCGGCGGTGGCGGCCCAATGGACCTGGCCGCCGCTCTCCTTGACCCTGGCCTCGTAGGCCTCAAGGTACAGATCGAGATGCGCCAGCGTGTGATCCTTGATGTCGCGCGCGAGGTCGCGAAGCTGCTCGAATTCGGGCAGGCGTGCGGCGACCTGCGCGCGCTTGCCGATGAAGCCCGACTCGACCTTGCCGAGCGCGCGCTGAAGCTGCACGTCTTTCAGCGCTGCCCTGGCGTTGCCCTTGAACTGCGGCGATGTGATGGGGACGCTCATGCCGCCTCCCCCTCATTGAGCAGCTTCTCGACGATCACCACGTCGCGCCATTGGCCGTCGAGCCTGGCGTGGCGGATATAGGTGCCGACTTCGCGGAAACCGAGCGATTTCAGCAGTTTCAGGCTCGCCTGATTTTCCGGGAAGACGCGCGAGAGCAGCTTCCAGTCGCCGCGCGAACGTGCCGCCTCGAACAGCGCCTGGAGCGCAATGCCGCCGAGCCCCTTGCCGCGCGCATCGCGCGACACATAGACCGAGAACTCGCGCACGCCGTCGTAGCAGCGGCGCGGACGATAATTGAAGGCGGTGGCAAAGGCCGCGACATGGCCGTCCTGCTCGACCACGACCATCGTGCGCTCGTCTTCGAACCAGCGCAGCACATCCTTCTCGCCGCGCAGCTCGGTCTCGAAGGTCGCGATGCGATCCTCGATGCCCTCATTATAGATGCGCGCGATCTCCACCGCGTCCTCGCGGCGCGCGCTGCGTGCGAAAGGTGCGCTCATTGTCCGTTCACCCTCGGCTTCTCGCCGATACCGGACTCATTCGTCATGCCCGCGAGCAGTTCGGCGACGTGGCGCGCAACGACGGGCTTGCCGAGACGCTGGAGCTTGCCCGCCATGTTCATCAGGCAACCGAGATCGCCCGCGAGCAGCGTGAGCGCGCCGGTCGCGGCGATGTTCGCCGCCTTCTTCTCGACGATCGCGTTCGAGATTTCCGGATACTTCACGCAGAAGGTGCCGCCAAAGCCGCAGCAAACATCCGCGTCCTTCATCTCGGCGATGTGCAGTCCCGGAATTGAATTGAGCAACTTGCGCGGCTGCGCCTTGATGCCGAGCTCGCGCAGGCCCGAGCAGGCGTCGTGGTAGGTGACGGTGCCGTCATACAGGAGGTCGACGCGCTCGACCTTCATCACGTCGACGAGGAAGCTCACGAGTTCATAAGTGCGCGCGCAAAGCGCATCGACGCGGCGCAGCCAGTCGGGCTCGCCCGCGAACAGCTCGGGATAATGCAGCTTGATCATGCCCGCGCAGGAGCCCGACGGCGCCACGACATAGTCGTAGGCCTCGAAGGTCCTGATCACTTTCTCGGCGATGGCGCGCGTCGTCTTGCGGTCGCCGGAGTTGAAGGCGGGCTGGCCGCAGCAGGTCTGCGACGGCACTTCGACGTCGCAGCCGGCGTCCTCGAGCAGCTTGACGCTCGCGAAGCCGATCTTGGGACGGATCAGGTCGACCAGGCAGGTGACGAACAGCCCGACGCGCGGGCGCGAGCCGGTTTCTGCGGCCATGAATCACTCCCCGCCCGGCGGCGAAGGGTGCCGGTGCCGAGGCGTGGCGGCAATCTGGCCGATGGGTGGGGCGCGCGCAAGCGCGCCGCATCAGGCTTTTATGGCCGCCGGAGGCGCGCCGGCTGCCGTGCGGTACGGCCGGGACCGGCCTCTTGTGCCCGATCGTATATGGGTTTATATTCCTTTCGATGCGCCCCTTCCGCTTTCCCCGCCCCGACTCTCCCGTCCTGCGCCTCCAGGTGCAGCCGGACAAGCCCCGCGCATTCGTCGCGCCGCGGCCGCGCGGGTCGCGCCGGCCGCACAAGGATGCGACCGTCGCGGAGGTGCGCCGGCTGATCGAAGGCACCGCGCTGAACTATGCAGAGATCGCGGCCCGCACCGGCGTCGCGCGCGCCAGCATCTGCCGCTGGACGCGCGCTGGTGGCTGGAAACGTCACCTGTTCGCGCCGCGCGCCACCGACACGGTTCCGAGAGAACGCGCGAGTGCGCGGCTCAGGGCACGGACGCTCGCCGCGCGCCTCGATGCGCTGGCGGAACGCTATGTGCGCGAGCTCGAGGAAACGCCGGGCATCGATCTCACCAAGCTCGGCGAGGCGCTGGAGCTGATGAAGATGGCGAAGCTCGCGACGCGGCCGAAGCGGCGGAAGCCGCGTCACGTCGCCGAGCCGGAGCAACAGCACGTTCAACACCCACGCCCGAATGGGAACGAAGAGCGGTCGCAATTGAATATTCCCTCCCCCCTTGAGGGGGAGGGCGACGCGACTTGCACTTGGCCGAGACCGGCCGCTGTCGGACAGGCAACACACGACTCTGCGCCGGGATCGGCCAAGTGCTTAGTCGCGTCGGGTGGGGGGTACGCCGAGCCAATCGTCCCCTCACCTGCGCGTACCGCCGTCCTCGAAGAACTCCGCGCCGCCGGCGTGAACCTCGAACGCGCACCGCAGGCGGCGGTCGAGGATTTCATCGCGAGCCGCACGCCGCCGAAGCTGCTGCCGCGCGACGACCCCGCGCTCCGCCGGCGCGGGCATCGCTCGAGGAAAAATCGGGAGCATGAGTGGATGCTGGGGAGGGATGGGTAAACTGTGGATCGCAAATGCGATAACGCTGTCGTCGGCCGTAAAATGTTGGCACCCTAAGAACTCGGCACGCAGGGAGGCTACCGGCAAAGCACGTGGCGCCTTAAACTGCGACTATTGCGCTCCTATTAGCTGATCGACGCTAGAAATTCTGGCTGCGCTCGTTACCCTGCCATCGGTTTCGGCAAAGATGAAAATTAGCGCGTCACGCATAGCGGCAAGTCTCGCGACGAGGAGCCGCGAAGTGCGTGCGGTCATGACTGAGAAATGCTCAAAAACGTTCCGTCTGACAAAAGTTCAGATTCGCCGCTCGTACCGGACGTTGCGCAAGCAAATGCGCCGGATGCGCGTCGCCGTACTCGTACGTTTATTTCGCGCACAACAGACAAGCGCATGGGTTAGCAGGCAGACGTTCTCACACGCAAATCGCTGGTCCGCGACTCTCGTTTCCAGCATGGTTTTTGTGCTTTTCGTCGCGCTTGTTCAAGACACAAACAACCTGAAAACGAGCGAGACGCACCTGACGTGCGCGCAAGTAATCGGCGCTGCGCTGGCTCTTATTTTGTCGCTTTCGATCATCCCAGCACAGCGCGCAGCGGAAGCTTTTTCGCCAGCCGTCTTGAAGCTCTATGCGAAGGACCATTGGTTAGTCGGCGCGTTCCTGATCCTCGCATTTACAACCGCGACATCAGTTCTCTTAGGGACCAACTTCCTTCCCCAGATGGATGCTCGCATTTCCGTCGGGATTCAATTTCTGTTGCTTGGTATCTCATTTGATGCTCTGCGCATCTTTTACGCCCGCACGCTCGACTTGTTGATTCCGCAAACCGCAATTCAACTGATCATTCGCGAATGCACGAAGCTTCTAAACCGAGTGGCCCGAGCGGTCGAAAAACTGACCCAGTTGCAGGCCTTAGCGTTTGGTAACGCGCCAACCGACGCATTACGTGCAATCCACTTTTCTGCATCTCAAGTATCCGGCACCTTACGATTCTGGATCGCACAACTTGAAGAGATTGCGCACAAGCTCATCGCTCGTCGCGATACAAGTGCTGCCAGAGATATCGTCGTGGCAATGGGGCGGATCGGAACGCAATACTCCGAGGCGCGACGGAACAGCCTTATTTTAATTCCTGATTTCGACAACCTCCTTGTTGGCGGTGTTAGCGATATAAGCGAGGTGCTCAATCCAATCTACGAGAGCATTCGCGTTATTTGCGAGGACGCGGCGAAGGCCCCAAATGAGCCTGTGGTAACGCAGGGAATTCAAACGCTCGCGGCTATGACGCTGCATTCAATGACGATGGTTCATTCTGCGAACGGTTGGAAGCGAACACCGCTTGCTTTCAGCGGGTGCTATTGGCTTGGACAGTGCGCAACTATTGCGACCAAGGCGAATATGGGTAATGCGGCGTTTACGGCTATCACCGGATTCCAAAACATATTGCTGGCCCAAAAAAGCGACGCGGGTTCGACTGAGCTAGAGGCTCAAGCGCTCGAATCCCTTCTCGCACTCGCCGTCGCAAGCTACGCCAAGCCAGACGCCGTCTGGGGATTCCCCGCAGTGCGGGCAATGTTACTTGCGGCTCGCCACGATATCGTGTTGCACGGATACCGAGATATTTCGACCTTAGAAAAGGTCTTGGAATATTTGCGGTCGCTAGCGCCGCTCGAAATAGCCATGGAGAGGGCGGGAAAACGCATGCTCCAGACATTCCCACCGTATGATCTTTCGTTCGAAGCCAGCGTTCCAGCGTTGCTTGAGATGGTCGCACATCGTGTGGCGGCAGACGCCGACCAGCCGTGGAACAACCCATTCAGCGAATTTCTAGCGGCGGCGGAGGACGTTCGACATCACTACCGCGAACTTTCGAAAACGAATTTCGAAAACACGCTGGCGCAGAAATGGGTCGTGGACTCGCTGATAGCGGCGGCGCGCGTTCATTGGGGTTTGATTGTACAGCCACCCGCAGGCACAGAAGCCCATATTGACGATGTGGATCAAACGCTCCGTTACTTGATTTCATGGCTCCCGAGTTTCTTCCCGGAGCAAAATCAGCCTCACGGTTATCATATAGCCGAAGCCGCCGACTCCTTGGCATGTCTCGGAATCAGCTTGCTTGAGCAGGATCGAATGGAGAGTGCGCGAGGATGTGCTTCTGCTATTGCTGGAATTGCGAGCAACGTCGCCGCTCAACATCCGGAGCCTTACATTTTGGCCGACTTGCATCAGCGGATTGAAGTTCTTGCACGTGCTGCGGACGCTCTCGGAAAGCCGCAAGAAGCCATTACTATCCGCGCCATGACCCAGAGACCCACCACAGTCAGCGACGAGAATTGGCCGCACTATCTCGAAGCGCGGCACAACCGCTTGCATCACCTAGATCGGAGCGTCCGCGAGCGTCGAAACAGATATGCGGCCGTTCGCGACGACCCCGTTGCAGAGCTTCAAAGAATCCTAAACCGAGGTGCGGCCTAACAAGGCAAATTGGAAGTAGCCGTGGAGAGAATGCTTCGCGGCGCGCCGATTCACCCCTCTTTAAACCCGTAGGCTTGCTGGTTGCCCGTCGCGCCGTAGTATTTGAACGGCAGGAACTTGCCGGACATGGTGATCTTCACGCGGTCGCCCTTCGGGTCGGGCTGGTGCTCCATCTCCATGTCGAAGTCGATCGCCGACATGATGCCGTCGCGGCATGATCGCGCCCGCGCCGCGCATCGGCACCTCGTTCAGCATCGTCGTCCCGACGGCCGAAAGGCCGGACAGCTCGCCCGCCCTCGCCGCCTGCACTTCGTGAGTTTCATGTTGCCGACGAGCGCGCCGGCAAAACAATCAGCGACCCGGCAGGAAAACCTGCCGGACAAACTCGCGATAGGCGAGAATCTGGTTGGGCAGGATGGTGTCGTCCTTGAGCACCTTGCCGTTCACGATGCCGCCCTCGACAAGGGTCAGCGGCATGTCGGCCAGCACGTCGAGATCGACTTCGATGCGCGGCGGGTAGCGTTCGGCGATCTTCCTGAGCTGTGTGCGGAAGCGCTCGCGCCAGCGGATGACACCGAAATGGTTGAGGTCGCGGATCTCCTGGCTGAACAACTGGTCCTGATAAGCATACGCTGCGGCGAGGCACCCGGGATGCGATTCGGGGAGCGCCGCAAGCATCTCCGCGAACAGTTTCAGCGCGATGAGAAAGCCGTGCAGCGGGTCTTCGTGCAGCTCGTCGGCGCGGCGGAAGATGTCGTCGAGAATTTCCTTGTCGTGGTCGAGATAGCGCAGGAGCAACGCCTTCGCGAGCTCGTTCTTGTCCTTGAAGTGATAGAAGAAGCCGCCCTTGGTGATGCCGGCGGCGGCGATCAGCTCGTCGATCGAGGTCCCGGCGAATCCCTTCCGCAGAACGGCCAATTCCGCCAGTTCGAGCAGCCGCTCGCGCGTTTCTTCGCCTTTTCGGGTGCGTTGGAGCATGGGGCTACTGTACCACGAGTACAGTTCCCGCGTGCGGCAACCGCACTAGCCTGTGCCCACGATCACGAACCAGGCCGTATCGCATTGATAATCCATTAAAAAATTAAGTTGGCCTGCTGGACCACGAGTTCACTGGTGCGGCCGGCGCAAATCCTTAGTTTCCGCGTCCAGCTCGGCGCGCCTTGCGCGCCCGACCCCTTTCAAAATCGAATTTGCGGCAAGGAGCAGACGATGCTGACCGATATTCGCGGCCACCAACTGACGGGCGCGACCGACGCGAGCCTCGTGCCGTTCGAGCAGGCCTCGCGCCAGCTCACGCTGTTCTCGGGCGACCCGGTGTCCACCGTGGACGCGGCGATCGCGGCGAGCCCGGACTTTGTCATGGCACACGCGCTCCGCGCCTGGCTGCACATCCTCGCGGCGGAAGCCGGCGCGCTGCCGGCGGCGCGCGCGTCACTTGACGCCGCGCGGAAGCTGCCGGCCAACCGCCGCGAGCAAATGCATCTTGGCGCGATCGGGCATCTGGTCGAGGGCCGCTGGCACGCAAGCTCGCGCGTGCTCGAAGACATCGCCATCGAATATCCGCGCGACCTGATGGCGATCCAGGTCGGCCATCAGACCGATTTCTTCCGCGGCGACTCGCGCATGCTGCGCGACCGCATCGCGCGCGCCCTGCCCGCCTGGAGCGACAAGACGCCCGAATATCATGCGGTGCTCGGCATGCATGCCTTCGGCCTCGAAGAGATGGGCGACTATGCGCGCGCGGAGAAGTTCGGGCGCATGGCGGTCGAGCTCGAGGCGCGCGACGGCTGGGCGCAGCACTCGGTCGCGCATGTGCTCGAGATGCAGTCGCGCCAGCAGGAAGGCATTTCCTGGATGGAGAAGAACGTCGACGGCTGGGGCCGCGAGAGTTTCCTCGCCGTGCATAACTGGTGGCACCTCGCGCTTTACTATCTCGAGCTCGGCGACTTCCAGAAGGTGCTCGGTCTTTACGACCAGCACATCTACCCGAACGGCTCAAAGATCGTGCTCGAACTGGTCGACGCATCCGCCATGCTGTGGCGGCTCGACCTGCGCGGCGTGCCCACCGGCCAGCGCTGGGACACGCTGGCCGACACCTGGGAAGCCACCGGCGAATTCGGCGCCTACGCCTTCAACGACGCGCATGCGATGATGGCATTCGTCGGCGCGTGCCGGCCCGACGCGATCCGGCGCGTGTTCGAGGCGCAACACGCGGCCATGCAGCGGCCCGACGACAACGCGGCCTTCACGGCGGAAGTCGGCCACCCGATCGCCAAGGCAATCGACGCCTTCGGCCAGGGCCGCTACGCCGACGCGAACGCGATCCTGCGCCCCGTGCGCAACATCGCCGCCCGCTTCGGCGGCAGCCATGCGCAGCGCGACGTGATCGACCTTACAATGATCGAGGCGGCGCTGCGCGCGGACGACGAGACGCTCGCGCAGGCGCTCACGGCCGAGCGGGCGGCGCAACGCCATGAAAGCCCGCTGTCGCGACTTTTCCTGAGCCGCGCCGCCGGTTTGAAGAAGGCGGCGTAAGCGCCGCCGAAAACACCGGCGCGGCATTGGCCGCGCCGGCCGCAGCGAGCGATCCCGGGATTGGAAACATGAGCAGACAGGTCCAGCACATGGCGGAGAGGCCCGCGCGCCGCGCCGTTGTTCTTCCGCGCGCCGGCAGGCATCAGGCGCTGCAGCGGATCGATACAGCTACGATTGCGCCCGAGCCCGAAGACCTGTCGGATCTGATCGGCGTCATTTACGACGCAGCCCTGGAGCCGGCGCGCTGGCCGGACACATTGAAGGCCGTTTCCCGCTTCGTGCCCGGCGTGGCAACGGCGCTCTATTCCAAAGATATCCGTGCGGCAAGCGGCGGCATCTACTACGATGACGGCGGAATGGAGCCGCAGCACAAGCAACTCTATTTCGAGAAGTTCATCAAATACGACCCCTTTAACGGCGCCCATGTATTTGGCGAAATCGAGCAGCCGGCCTCCCTCGCGGACTGGATGCCGCCGGCCGAATACTACAAGACGCGTATCCACCGAGAGCTTTGGCAGCCGCAAGGCATCGTCGATTGCATCAACGTCGTGCTCGACAAATCCAGCACCGGCGCGGCCATGCTCGGCATATTCCGTCATGAACGCCATGGGATGGCGGACGACGACGCGCTTCGTCGCGTGCGGCTGATCGCGCCGCATGTGCGCCGCGCGGCGCTGATCGGCAAGGCCATCGAACTCAAATCCGCCGAAGCCGCGACGCTCGCCGACACGCTGGACGGCATCGCCGCCGGCATGTTGCTGGTCGACGACAAGGGGCGCCTGACCCATGCCAACGCCGCGGGTCACGCGATGCTCGCCTCCGGCGATGTCTTGTCGGGTTCGGGCGGCCGGGTCGTCCCCTATGACGCGCAAGCCAGTCAGGCGCTCGCCGACATCCTGTCATCCGCGGGCAGCGACCGGATGATCGGCGTCAAAGGCGTCGCACTGCCCATGACCGGACGCAGCGACGAGCGCTATGTCATGCATGTTCTGCCGCTGACCTCGGGAGCACGGCGCCGGGCCGGCGCCAGTTATTCGGCGTCCGCGGCGTTGTTCGTTTGCAAGGCGACTTTGGAAACCCGCTCCCCGCTTGAAGTGGTCGCCAGAAGTTTCAGTCTCACGCCGACCGAATTGCGGGTACTGCTCGCCGTCGTCGAGCTCAGCGGCGTGGCGGAAGTCGCCGACGCGCTCGGCATTGCCGAAACCACGGTGAAGTTTCACCTGCGGAGCCTGTTCGAAAAGACCGGCACGCATCGGCAGGCCGAGCTCGTCAAGCTGCTGGCGAGCTACTCGACGCCGCTCGCCAGCTGACGTTCGTCATCGTCGTCCCGGGCGAGCATCGCATAGCGATGCGAGACATCGCAAGTCGGGCTTGCCCGACTTGCGCACTAATAGTGACGGAAGTCGGATAAATCCGACTTCCGGGACCGTCCGCTGGAGCATGCCGAGAACGATCCCGGCTCGCGCTCGCCTGGCGACGGTCAAAAGCTGAGTGTCGCCGCACCTTCCTTGATGCGCTCATGCATCTTGCTCGAGCCGGCGATGACGACGCCGTCGATCAGGTCGCTCTGCTCGTAACCGCGCGCCTTCACGCAGGGCGTGCAGGCCCAGAGCTGTCCGCCGCGCGCAAGGAAGTCCTTGATCAACGCGGTCAGCGGCTCCAGCGGATGCACGACATGATGCTCGACCGCCCGCTTGCGCACGAGGTCGACCGCGGCGCTGGTCAGAAAGATCGAAACCTTCAGGCCGGCGGTCATGCCGCCATTGGCGATGGTAAACCCGACCGACGATAATTCGTGGTCGGCGCCGTGCGTCATCAGCACGACCAGCTCTTGCGTGGACTGACTCATATCATTTCTCCTTCGGATCGTTCCGCCTCATCAGCGTGCGCGCCCAACGACCATGTTTCTTCCCGCTTCGCCCCGTCCGAACGGCCGGTGCGCGTGGATTGTCGCGAAGTCATCTCTTCGGCCGCTTCATCGAGGATTCGCCGGGGAAAAATGCGCATCGCGGGTATCATGGCTTGCATCGGCCTGATTGCGGCTCTGTCGGCGATCGGGGAGGATGTTCCGCGCAACGCTGGCGGCATCTCGTTTTTTGGCAGACCCTTGATCGTTCCGAAGCGCGCAACACCGATCGAGCACTTGCCTGCGATCGAACATACCCAGCGGCAACCCTGCAGCACCAACTGACGCGGAGACGAGAATGTTCCTGAAAACAGTCGAAGAGAGCGAAGCGACGGGCCGGGTCGCGGATATTTACGGCGACGAGCAGGGGAGCCTTGGCCTCGTCATGGAAGCATCGAAGTGCTGGACGGTGCGGCCCGACATGCTGCCCGTCATCTCCGACATGTTCGCGGGGCTGAAGAAGGGCTTCACGCTCAGCCTGCGCGACTGGCGGCTGATCACGCTGATCGCCGCCGTCGAGGTGCCCTCGACCTATTGCGTCACGGTCTATGGGCACAATCTCATCAAGGAGCTTGGGTCGAAGGACCTCTTGCTCGCCATCGTGCGCGACTTCCGCACGGCCGGGCTCCCCGCGCGCGACGTCGCGATGCTCGACTACGCGCGGAAGGTCGCGACCCAGGCGCATCTGGTCGTGCAGGACGACATCGACGCCTTGCGCGCGCACGGCTTCAGCGATCCGCAGATCGCCGACATCGCGATGTGCGCGTCGCTGCGCTGCTTCGTCGCCCGCTACTTCGAAGCCGTCGGCGCGGGGCCGGAAGCGATGTTTGTCGATGACGACCCGGTCGCGCGGGCGATCCTGACCGTCGGCCGGCCGCTCGCGGTGCAACGGGCCGAAATCCCCGCGCTTCAGGCTTCCTTAAATCCGTAGGCCTGCTGGTTGCCCGTGGCGCCGTAATATTTGAACGGCAGGAATTTGCCCGACATGGTGATCTTCACGCGGTCGCCCTTCGGGTCGGGCTGGCGCTCCATCTCCATGTCGAAGTCGATCGCCGACATGATGCCGTCGCCGAATTCTTCCTCGATCAGCATTTTCCACGCCGGGCCGTTGACCATCACGAGCTCATAGAAGCGGTAGATCAGCGGGTCGGTGGGCGGCATGATCGCGCCCGCGCCGCGCATCGGCACTTCGTTCAGCATCGTCGTCTCGGCGGCCGAGAGGCCGAACAGCTCGCCGGCCTTTTCGGCCTGCGGCTTTGTGAGCTTCATGTTGCCGAGCAGCGCGCCGACGATCAGGACCGGCGACATGCCGCCGATCTCGCCGACGATGTGCTTCCAGGTCCATCCCTTCTCGCGCTTGATGTCGAGAATTTTTTCCGTGAGGTCGGCGCGCTTCATGTTTCTCTCCTTGGTGTTGCCGGCGCCCGGCGCGCTCAGTGTGCGTTGCTCGCCACGAGCCGGGGCGAGGATTCAGATTCGCGTTTGGCCGGCTGATCGACGCCGGGCCGCACGACGGGCACATGCAGCGGATCGTGCTTGCCGCCCTGCGCGGCGAAGGTCTTGCTGCGGCTGATCAGGAAATCGATGATGTGGTTGCGCACCGGGTAATACAGCGGGTGGCGATGGATCTCGGTGCGCGTGCGGTCCTTGGGCAACGGGTTCTCGACGATCTCGGCGAGGAGGGCGCCGGGGCCGTTGGTCATCAGCACGATCCTGTCGGCGAGATAGATCGCCTCATCCACGTCATGCGTGATCATGAACGCGGTCTGGCCGGTGGTGAGGCAGATGCGGCGCACCTCGTCCTGCAGCGTGCCGCGCGTCAGCGCGTCGAGCGCGGAGAACGGCTCGTCCATCAGCATGATCTTGGGCTGGATCGAGAGCGCGCGGGCGATGCCGACGCGCTGCTTCATGCCGCCGGAGAGTTCCGCCGGACGCTTGTGCTCGGCGCCGCCGAGGCCCACGAGCTCGATGAATTTCTGCGCGTGCTCGCGCACTTCCGCCGCGGTCCAGCGCCGCCATTTCGACGAAACGGCGTAGGCGACGTTGCCGAGCACCGTTCGCCACGGCAGCAAGGCGTGGCTCTGGAAGATCACGGCGCGGTCGAGGCTCGGCCCTTCGATCGCCTGCCCGTCCACGATCACGACGCCGGTCGAAGGCGCGTCGAGGCCGGCGAGGATGTTCAGCACCGTCGTCTTGCCGCAGCCGGAGTGGCCGATGATGCAGACGAACTCGCCGCGCTTCATCGCGAGCCACAGGTTCTCGAACACCGTTGTGGCGCCGCCCGACGCCGACGGATAGCTGCGCGAGATGCCTTCGATGGAGATGAATTTTTCGGTCATGGCTATTCCGGGAAGGTCACGAGCCGCGCCAGCCGCGCGAGGATGAGGTCGAGCACCATGCCGATCAGGCCGATGAACAGGATCGCGGCGATCACATTCGTAATCGATAAATTATTCCATTCATTCCAGACGAAGTAGCCGATGCCGGTGCCGCCCACGAGCATCTCGGCCGCGACGATCACGAGCCACGCGATGCCGATCGAGATTCTCATGCCTGTGAGGATTGTGGGCGCGGCCGCCGGCAGGATGATCGTGAAGGCGCGGCGGAAGGTGCCGACTTCGAGGGTGCGTGCGACGTTTATCCACTCTTTGCGCACCGCGGCGACGCCGAAGGCCGTGTTGATCAGCATCGGCCAGACGGCGCAGATGAAGATCACAAAGATCGCGGAGAGATTGGAGTCCTTGATCGTGTAGAGCGCGAGCGGCATCCAGGCGAGCGGCGAGATCGGCTTCAGCACCTGGATGAACGGATCGAGCGCGCGGCTCATCAGCGGCGACATGCCGGTGAGAAAGCCGACCGGGATCGCGACCAGCACCGCGAGCGAGTAACCGAGCAACACGCGCGCGATGGAGTAGCCGAGCTGGATGCCGACGCCCTTGTCGTTCGGCCCGTTGTCGTAGAACGGGCGGCGGGCGTGCTCCCAGAGCTTCGCGCCGACGTCCAGCGGACCCGGCATCGCCGACGTGCCCTGGGTCGCGGTCTGCCCCATGAGCTTGGCGTATTCCGGGTCCATTTTCTGCACGGCGCCCGTGCCGGACGTGGCGAGGTGCCAGACCGCCACGAACGACAGGAAGAAGAGCACCGAGACGACGGCGGCGCGGGCCGGGAGCGACGCGAGCACCCTTCAAGCCTCCCGCTTGATCGCGAAGCTCTTGAGATAATCCTCCGGCTTCGACGGATCGAAGGTCTTGCCCATGATCGAGAAGGTCTTGGTGGTCGCCGCCGGCGGCGCGAGCCCGACTTCCTTCATCAGCCTCGTCGTGTCGGTCGCGAGGAACACCTGCTTGGCGACGCCCGAATAATCCACGTCGCCCTTGATCTGCCCCCAGCGCTTCATCTGCGTGAGAATCCAGACTGCAAACGATTCCCAGGGGAACGGATCGAAATCGACGCGGTTCGGGACCTTCTGCACCGTGCCGAGACCGTCGGCGAAGGTGCCGGTGAGAATCTGCTCGAGCACCGTGACCGGCTGGTTGATGTAGTTCGCCGGCGCGATCGCTTCCGCGATCTGCTTGCGGTTCTCGGCCTTCGACGCGAACGCCGTGGCGTCGATGATCGCTTTCAGGAGCGCCGCGTAGGTGTTCGGCGCAGTCGTGATGAATTCGCGCGAGGCGGCGAAGACGCAGCACGGGTGCCCTTCCCAGAGCTCCTTCGACAGCATGTGGATGAAGCCCACGCCGTCGAATACCGCGCGCTGGTTCATGGGATCGGGGCCGAGGAAGCCGTCGAGATTGTCGGCACGCAGGTTCGCCACCATCTCGGGCGGCGGCACGGCGCGGATCTGCACGTCCTTGTCCGGATCGAGGCCGTGCTCCGCGAGGTAGTAGCGCAACAGGTAGTTGTGCATCGAATAGTCGAAGGGCACCGCGAACTTGAAGCCCTTCCACGATTTCGGATCGCGCTTGTCCTTGTGCTTGACGGAGAGCGTGATCGCCTGGCCATTGATGTTTTCGATCGCGGGCGCGGTATACGGGATCGCGTTCGAGCCGACGCCGAGCGAGATCGCGATCGGCATGGGCGAGAGCATGTGCGCGGCGTCGTATTCCTTGTTCAGCGTCTTGTCGCGGATGACCGCCCAGCCGGCGGTCTTGATCACGTCCACGTCGAGACCGTGCTTCGTATAGAAGCCCATCGGATGCGCCATGATGATGGGCGTGGCGCAGGTAATGGGAATGAAGCCGACCGACAGCTTCTTCTTCTCGATCGCGCCGGCGCCTTGCGCGAATACTTCGGTCGCGGTCGCGAGCGGGAAGAATTGCGAGATTGCGGCAAGCGCGGTCGAGGCGCCGACCGACTGAAGGAACGCGCGACGCGTCACGTCCTGCGGAAAGATCGCGCGCATGACTGCGCCCGCGACGACATTCTCGAAGCGCCGGTCTTCGCTCGCCGCAACTTCCTGAAGCGTTTTCGAGCGCTCCTGGTGATCGTGTTCGGCCTGACTCGCATGCGCGCCGCAGGAACAGCCGGCCGTCAGCTCGTGCTTCGCGTCAAACGGATTGTCAAAAGTCGACATCGAAATCTCCTGTGTGCGGTCGCCGTCTGACGGCCTACCCAGCAACAACAGTGCCAAGCACCGGCGGCGCGGGCGGCTCGACGGCGCTGGCATAAGTCATGCAAGGAATTCAGCGGCTTGGCCGCCACGAGATTTCGTAGCGTGCGAATTCTCGTAGTGCCGGACGTCACGGCGTCGGAGTGGAGCGCTACGGATGGAAATGCTGGTGCATCAAAACCATGCAGCCGCGCAAGCCGGTGCCTCATTCGGCGGCATCTTCGAAGCGTGCGCCCGGCCGATGCTTGTGCTTGACCCGGTCGAGAACCGGATCGCCGACGCCAATCCCGCAGCGTGCCGGCTGTTCGCGCGCGACCGCGTCTCGCTGTTAACGATTAAATTCAGCGCGCTGCATCCGGGGCAGTTGCCGGCGCTGATCGTCTTCACGGAGGCTGTGCTGAGCAAAGGTGCGTTCTGGACGCGCGGTCTCGTGGCGCGGAACGCTGCGGGCGAAGAACTTCCGCTCGAATATTCGGGCAGCGTCCTCGACGGCGGTGAGCGCCGCTTCGTGCTGCTCACCATTGACGACCTGAACGAGCGCAAACGGCGCGATACCGACACCGAGGCCGATCTTTATATCCGCGGCGGCATCGACGAATGGCAGCGCATCGAGCGCGTTTTCCGCGAATTCGAACGCGAGAACCAGTTGCTGCTGCGCGCGGCCGGCGACGGCATCTTTGGGGTGAACACCGAGGGCAAGACCACCTTCGTCAATCCCGCCGGTGAACGCATGCTGGGCTGGAAATCAGAAGAACTGATCGGCCGCGACATGCACACCATCGTTCATCACACGCATCCGGACGGTTCGCACTATCCACGCGAAGACTGTCCGATTTACGCGGCCTTTCACGACGGCGCCGTTCATAAAATCGACTACGAGGTGTTGTGGCGCAAGGACGGCACTTCGTTCTGGGTCGAATACACGTCAACGCCCGTGCGCGACCGCGGAATGCTCGTGGGCGCGGTGATGGTCTTTCGCGACATCACACAACGTCGCGAGGCGGACGAGAAGTTGCGCTCGGCACTCGAAGAAGTCGGGCAGTTACGCAACCGGCTGGAACTGGAGAATGCTTATCTTCAGGAAGAAATCCGCGTCGAGGGAAACCGTCACGGCATTGTCGGGCGAAGCGTGGCCGTCGAGCATGTGCGGCGGCAGATCGAGCTGGTCGCGCCGACAAGCGCCACCGTGCTCATCGCCGGTGAGTCCGGCACCGGTAAGGAGCTGATCGCACGCGCGATCCATGAGACGAGCGCCCGCAGCAAGCGGCCGCTCATTCGCGTCAACTGCGCCGCGGTCCCACACGAGCTGTTCGAGAGCGAATTCTTTGGGCACGCAAAAGGGACGCTCGCGGGCGCCGCGCGCGACCGCACCGGGCGCTTCGAGCTGGCCGACGGCGGCACGCTCTTTCTGGATGAAGTCGGCGAGATTCCGTTCGAGCTTCAGGGCAAGTTGCTTCGCCTGATCGAGGAAGGGACGTTTGAGCGCGTAGGCGAGGCGCGCACGAGAAAGGCCGATGTGCGCGTGATCGCGGCGACCAATCGCGACCTGAAGGCCGATGTGCGCGATGGACGCTTCCGCGAGGATCTTTATTTCCGTCTCAATGTCTTTCCGATCGAGAGCGTGCCCCTGCGCGACCGGCGCGACGACGTTCCGCTCCTCGCCGCGCATTTCCTGCGGGCGGCGGAGCGCAAGCTGGCGCTCGGCGAACTGCGCATTTCTATTGCGGATGTGCGACGGCTCACGCGCTACGACTGGCCCGGCAATGTGCGTGAATTGCAAAACGCCATTGAGCGCGGCGCGATCCTTGCGCGCGGCGGCCAGGCGCGCATCGACCTGCCGGAGCAGGTTGCCACGCGGCAGCCGCGCCTCCGAAGGGCGGGACCGGATTCCGCGGCGGTCCTGACCGAAGAAGACCGCCGCGAGCGCGACCGCGCCAATATCGCCGCCGCGCTCGATGCCTGCGGCGGCAAGATTTTCGGCCGTGGCGGCGCGGCAGAATTGCTTGATGTCAAACCCACGACACTTGCATCGCGCGTGAAAGCGCTGGGAATCCGCGTCACCCGCACGCCGCGCCCCGCGCGGTCATGACGCTCGACGACGCCGCCCGCGCTGCCTAGTCTTTCCGGATGGGCGGCCCCCCGGACAGAACAGGCGTTTCGATCGGCGCGGACAAGCGGCTCGCCGAGCACTCCCTGCGCGGAGAAGTGCTCGGCGAATTGCATGCTCGGCCGTTCACGCCCATCGCGACACCGCAGCGCGTGCTGCATTTTGCCTTCATGCGCAGTAGCGGCGCGCAAGGCGACCGGGCGGCACTCGAAGCGCTTTGCCGCAGCAAAGGCCTCACGCCTCCGCCCGAGGCCGCGCGCCATATGCGTTGGCAAGTTAACGGCGGCGCCATTCGGTGGGAAAGCCACAACGAGTTCTCAACCTATCGCTGGGAGTTGCCGTCCGAAAACGGAAAGCCATTTGAGCCGGCGGCGCGTGTCGCCGCGAAAGCGCTCGACGGCTTCACGCAGCCCGGTCCGCTGATGGTGGCGATCGACCTGCATCTCATCACCGACATCGGGGGAAATTTTTCGCCGGAGTCGATCTTCGAGCGCGCGAGTTTGGCGGTCGCGGAAAATTCCGACGGCACCGCCCTGTTCGCCACCGACTTTCAGGTTGACGCCGACGGCTATGTGCGCGTGCTGGTCGCCGATCGCGGCCTCGGGCCGGAGCGCGCGGGCGCGCTCGTGCAGCGCGTGCTCGAACTTGAAACATACAGGACGCTCGCGCTGGTCGGCCTGCCGGAAGCGCAGCGGCTTTCTCCCTCGATCGCGCGCATCGAGAAGAAGCTCGCCGAAGTGACGGAAGCGATGCGGCACACGACGGGTCTTGTCGATAACAGCCGCCTGCTCGATGAGCTCACGGCAATCGCCTCGGATCTGGAAGCGGACGCCGCGGCCAGTCTCTTCCGTTTCGGTGCGACGCGCGCCTATTACGAACTCGTGCAAACCCGATTGGAGGCGATCGGCGAACGGAAATTCGGCGGCTTGCCGACCTGGACTTCGTTCCTTTCGCGTCGCATGGCGCCCGCCATGCGCACCTGCCTCACAATGGAGGAGCGTCAGGCCAACCTGTCGCGCAAGCTCGCGCGCGCGGCGAACCTGCTGCGTACGCGCGTGGACGTCGCGGTCGAAGGACAGAACCGCGACCTGCTCACCGCGATGAACAAGCGGGCACGGATGCAACTCCGGCTGCAGCAGACGGTCGAAGGCCTGTCGGTGGCAGCCATCAGCTACTACCTCGTCGGGCTCGTTCACTATCTGCTGGAAGGCGCGCACCACTTCGGTCTGCCCATTGACTCCACCATCGGTACCGCGGTCGCGGTGCCGGTCGTCGTGGTCTTTGTCGCCTTCGTTGTGCGGCGCATCAGGGGCAAATACGACGAGCGCAGCGCGCAGGAAGACAAGGCGGGCTAAGCCCGCGCGCGGAAATCCCCTCGCCCGGCCATCGAAAATGTATAGTCGGCGGCCCTTTTAACCCGGCGAGGTAGACCGGATGCGCCGCGCACTGGAAATACTGCGAACCTTTCTTCGTATCGCCCTGCCCTATTTCCGTTCAGAGGAAAAATGGCAGGCGCGCGTGCTGCTCGCGGCGGTGATCGCCGCCGAGTTCGGCGTCGTCTATGCGCTGGTCGCGTTCAATCTCTGGAACGCGCGATTCTTCAACGCGATCCAGGACCGCAACTGGGACGAATTCCTGTACTCGCTGGTCCTGTTCGTCGGCATCGCGCTGTGGACCGTTGCCGCCAACATGGCGCAGTTCTATTTCGGCCAGATGCTGATCCTGCGCTGGCGGCGCTGGCTGACACGCCGCTACATCACGCTCTGGATGAGCGAGGGCCGGCACTACAAGATGCGCTTCGGCCACGAGGACGTCGACAACGCGCATCTGCGCATCGCCAACGACATCCTCATCTTCCTCCAGAAGACGCATGACCTCGGCTATAATTTCCTCGGCAGCCTGATCGCGCTGTTCTCGTTTGCATACATTCTGTGGGGACTGTCGAGCGTCGCGCCGCTCGTTCTGTTCGGGCAGGACTATTCATTCCCCGGCTATCTGTTCTGGATCGCGATCGCTTATGCGACCATCGGCACGCTGATCGCGCATCTCGTCGGTAAGCCGCTCATCCGGCTGAATTTCCGGCAGCAACATTTTGAGGCGGACTTCCGCTTCGGCATCGCACGCGCATACGATCACACGGAGCCTGTGGCGCTCATGCGCGGCGAGGAAACGGAGCGCGCGGTGCTCGACCGGCGCTTTACGACGCTCGTCGGCAACTGGCTCAACCTGATCAAGCGGCAGACGATGCTCGCGGGCTTCACGCACAGTTACGGGCAGATGTCGGTCGTGTTCCCGATTATCGTTGCAAGTCCCGCGTTTTTTTCCGGCGCCATTCCGCTTGGCATTCTCATGCAGGCATCGCTCGCGTTCCAGCGTGTGGACATGGCCTTCGCGTTTTTTCTGCACACCTACGCACGCATTGCAGAGTGGAAGGCGTCGATGGACCGCATCGACCAGCTTGAGCGCGCGCTCGTCGCTGTCGATGCGGCGGAACGGGCCGACCAACAGATCGCAGTACGCGAACAGGGCAACACGCTTCACGCCAGCGGCCTGACGGTACGCCTGCCGAATGGCGCACCCGTCGCAACGCTGCCCGAACTGACGCTTGCGCCGGGCGAGCGCGCGCTGGTCAGCGGGCCGTCGGGCACCGGAAAATCGAGCGCATTGCGAGCGCTCGCCGGCATCTGGCCAATCGGCAGCGGGCGCGTGGATATGCCCCAAGGCGCGAAGGTTCTCGCCATGCCGCAGCGGGTCTATTTCCCGCTCGGCACGCTACGAGCCGCCATCGCCTATCCAACCCGGCCGGAGGAGGTCCCGGAAGACGAATTGCGCGCGGCGATCAACGCCGTCGGACTGGCGCACCTGCTGCCTCGGCTCGACCACGAGGCGGAGTGGCCGGTCGTGCTGTCGGGCGGCGAGCAGCAGCGCATCGCACTCGCCCGTATCCTGATCCGGCGGCCCGACGTTTTGCTGCTGGACGACGCCACCTCCAATTTCGACGAGGACACGGCGCCGCGCCTCTTCCAGTTGCTCATCGACAAGCTGCCAAAGACGATCTTCGTGACGTTCAACCGCGACATGGCCCTTGCAAAACTGCATGGGCCTCATGTCAAACTGGGCCAGAAGCAGACGGTCGCGGGCACGCCCGCAACGGAAACAGCCTGAAGGTCAGGGAGAATGAACGTGAGTAAACTTGCTTACTACGTCGGCGGCTGGGACCTCGATGTGAATGTATGTCCCTGCGATGTACATTTCACCGACTTCCTCGAAGAGAAAAAGATCCGGAACGGTACGATCTTCCACTTCGGCACCGGCACGCATCATCATGTCGGCGTCCGCTGCGCGGAAAACGGATCGAACAACGCCGTGCTCGCGATCACCGCGTCGGTCGAGGAGATCGACGCCTACACCAGGCTCGCGCTCGAACGGCCGGCGATCACGAAAACCTACAAGGCTTTTTTTGGAGATATCTATCTGCTTGAGAAACGGCTGCTGCCGATGTTCGATGCCGTTTGCCTGCCCCATGTGTGTGAGTTCAGGGGACCGGAAAACGAGTCCTACGGCGGCATGACCGACCGGCAGATGGTCGATCTGCTGACCGAGCACACAAAGCCGGGCGGCCATATATTCTTCTACACAAAGTCGATGGCTTATGATCAGGCCGGCCCGTTGGTCGCCAAATGGTCGAAGGAAGCGCCCGTCATCGACGAGGGCCTCTACAAGACCCTCGCCGTCTTCCGAAAGAAGTAGCGCTCACATCGGCGGCGTCAGGCCGTCGCGGCCGACGCTGATGCGTGCGGCATTCAGACTGCCGTCCGGCTGACGCTGCGCCGCGACGATGAAAATTTTCGCGCCGGGTTTCAGTTCGTCGCGCGTGCCGGGCAGATAGGTGACGATCGGCGTGTCCGCCGGCACGACGATTTTCTTTTCACCGTCCTTGTATTTGACGATGAGCGTGCGGCCCTCGCCGACCGCGGCGATCTGATCGACCGTCGCATTGGTCATGGTGGAGCCCGGGCGCACGTCCCAATTGCCGTGACCTTCGGCGACGCCGCGCATTGTTTCCGGGAAGATATGGATGTGCAGTGCGCTCTGGCTGCCGTCGGCTTCGGGCAATGCCGAGATGCCGATATAAGAGCCCGGCTTGATGTCGGCGAGCCCGATCTTCACCACGCCCGACACGCCCACATTGTCCGGCGTGTTGATGACAAGTTCGGCGCCGTCGCGCGCCTTTACGAACAGCTTGTTGCCTTCGACCTTCACGATTTCGCCGCGAACACGAACCGGCGGCTGCTGCGCCGACAGATCGGCGCATATCGCGGTCATGGCGAAGGTAACGGCAACAAGACCGGCGAAACGAAATGACTGGCGTTTAGATTGCTGCATGACGGCCTCCAACGCTGAATGGCTGAGAGCTTCCCACCACGAGAACCCCGGCCCACCGCAATGCTTCCGGCGCATTGCTGCACAATCTTCACGGTGTTGTGCGAACCGGGACGCCGCTGCTAGGACTCCCGGCGAAAATCCGGAGGAACGGCAATGGCGGACACAGTCGAGATGCGCGCGCTGGGCAAGAGCGGCCTGAAGGTTTCAGCCATGGGACTCGGCTGCATGTCGATGTCGGGCGTCTATGGCGACAGCGACGACAAGGTGTCGACCGCCATCATCCATCGTGCCATCGACACCGGTATCAACTTCATCGACACGGCCGATATCTACGGCAACGGCCACAATGAAAGTCTGGTCGGCCCGGCGATCAAGGATCGCCGCAATAAGGTCGTGCTCGCAACCAAATTCGGCAACGTGATCGGCAAGGGCGTCGTCAATGGCCGGCCGGAATATGTCGCGAGCGCGTGCGACGCGAGCCTGAAGCGGCTCGGCATCGACACGATCGATCTCTACTACCAGCACCGCGTCGACCCCGAGGTGCCGATCGAAGAGACGGTCGGCGCGATGGCGAAGCTCGTCGAGCAGGGCAAGGTGCGTACGCTCGGCCTATCCGAAGCGCATCCCGACACGATCCGCCGCGCCGCCAAGGTTCATCCGATCGCGGCGCTGCAGACCGAATATTCCCTGCTCTATCGCGACGTTGCCGAAGACACGCTGAAAGCGACGCGCGAACTCGGAATCTCTTTTGTCGCTTATGCGCCGCTCGGCCGCGGCATTCTCACGGGCGCGACGAAATCGCTCGACGAGATCGGCAAGAACGACCGGCGCAATATTCACCCGCGCTATCAGGGCGAGAACTTCACGCAGAACCGCAAGGTGGTGGAAAAGATCGAAGCGATCGCGGCGGAGAAAAAGGTCAAGGCGTCGCAGCTCGTGCTTGCCTGGGTGCTGGCGCAGGGTACGGACATCGTGCCGATCCCCGGCACCAAGCGCATGGAGCGGTTCGATGAAAACCGGGGGGCGCTCGATGTGAAACTGACACCCGAAGACATTGCGCGCCTGAACGCGGCCGTCCCGCCCGGCGCCGCGGCGGGTGATCGCTATCCGACCGAGATGATGAAGAAGGTGCAGGTCTGAGGGTTAAGGTCGCGGGGGATAATGAAATGAACGACACGGGCAATCAGTATGGCGGTCCGCTTCTGTGCGTCTCCGTGACCGAAACTGCCGAACAGTACGCTTGGGAAGTCACGATGAGTGCCGCGACCCGGGACGGACAACGCAAGCTGGGATACAAAGCGTCTGGCTTCCTTACCGACTTGGACAGTCTGCCTCCGGAATTCGGAATCCAAGTTCATGACGAGAATCGCAAAGCTTGGACGACCATGAACCCCGGAGACAGGAATGACATTCGCCTGCGCATCGAATCATTGGTCCGCAGTGCGATGAGGGCGATGAAGGAGAGCGGCCACAGTTAGATATTTGCGGCGACGGCGATGGCGACAGGGCCTCGACAGGTTATCGGAACTCCGGCTTTGGAGGCCTAACGGTGGTACAGACGTCCAACTTATTGGGGGGGCGATGCGTGCTTTGCTTTTCGCAGCCGCGCTGTGTATCTCTAGCTCGACCGCCGCGGATACCATTCGCGCGGTAAAAAATCGCGCCATCATCTGCAAGTCCCCGGATGTCCTCGCGGTGCTGAAGATGATGGCCGAAGGGCAATCCGACGCAGCGATGCAGTTCGCTAGACGCAATAGGTGTTGGGCGCTAGCCCCCGGCGAGAAGATGGTTGTTCTAGAAAACGTCGAGTCGTTCTTGCGAATGGACTACCTGAATCAGACTTCTAGTCCTGGCTGGACGCACGAGATGTGGTTCAAGTAGCTTCAAACGTCGTCATCCGCGACCGTGCCGCCCTCGCCCTCGAGACGGCGGAGCTGTTTGACCTCGCTGCGGTTAAATTTCAGCCGCACACCGGCGCCGCCGCCGTTTTCTGGAATGAAGACGACGCCGAACTCTTCGAGCGCAGTGCGAACGGCTTGAACATCCGGCCCGCCGGGCGAGACATCGTTCGCTTCCATGAGCCTCAGATCGGCCTCCGATACGCCGGAGCGCAGCGAGAGCTTCGCGCGGCTGATGCCGGCAAGCACGCGGCCGGCGGCGATCTGCTTTCCAGTGATGGTCCCGCTCATTTCAATGGCCGCTTCCAAGCGGGCGACTGGAAGAATGGTACAGCTGGGTGGGCTCGAACCACCGACCTCCGGTTCCACAGACCGGCGCTCTAACCAACTGAGCTACAGCTGCACGAGATGGCCGCAAACTAGGAGCAAAGCTGCAGCGGTTCAAGCGCCGCCTGATCGCAAAAAGCCCGGCCGAAGCCGGGCTTTTCACGCCGCTAAAGCGGCGAATTAATTGATCCGAAAGTTCTTGCCGGAAGCGGCCGTATCGGTCGCCACCTTGCGGGCGAGCTCGGAGAACTCCTTCGCCTGATCGGACAGCGTCTCGAACTGTTGCCGCATGTGGGAGGCAGACAGCTCTAAGGCCTCCGAGAACGACTTCACTGCCATCAGCTCGCGGGCATAGTCGAAGCTCGAATTGACGTTGCTGCGCAGCGCCTCGATTGCCTTCATGTTGAACTCGGTCGCGCCGCGGGTCGCCGTGAGATAGCTGTCCTCGACCATATCGGTCGCGCCTTCAGCGGCGTTACGGATGCGGGCATAGTTATCCTTCGCCTGCTCCACGCTCTTCTCAGCGAACTCACGGAAGTGCTCCGGAATCTGGGCGGCCTGGGCTTCGAACTTTTCGCCCTCGACCTTGGCGGTCCGGGCAACTTTCTTCATGTTGTCTTTCACTTCTCGGGTTTGGGTGTCGATGTCGGGCATGGCTGGCTCCTGACAAGTTGCGGACATGCGTGCGGCGAGCCCGTCCCGCCTAGCACGGTAAATTGTGCGTCGCAACAATAACGGCTGCGACGCACAATCGTTCCCGCAACGCGCGAAAATCAGCCGACTTTCATCGCCCGCGCCGCGGCTTCGGCCAAGGTCTTGCTCTGGACGGCCAATTTCTGCCCTTGGACCTGCGCGAACTCGGTCTGCAGGCGCAGCACTTCCTCGACGTCGCGGGCGCGCATCAGCTTGTCGATGAAGGCGAAGCTGTCGATGACATTTTCCTGCGCAAAACTCATGGCCTTGCGGCTGACCTCGCGGGTACTGGCATGAACACCGCTCGAGTTTTCGAGCGCGCCTAACGCCTTCTCGGTTGCGGTGAGATAGCCCTGAAACGCCTGCCGCGTGGCCTCAATGCCCTGCTCCGCCAGGGCCTTCATTTCCGCCGGGATTTCGAAGCCGCTGGTTTTCATGGGGCGCTCCTTTGCCGCTTCACATCTCAAGGCTAACGCGGCAAACGCCGCTTCGGTAGCAGGATCGTGCGCCAGCCCGCGCATTTTATTGGTCCTCGCGGGTTAACCGTTCACCCGAATGGAATGCGAAAACCCCCTTCAATCGTGGATTTTCCGGCCTCCGGCATCTATGAATGAAGGGTTAAATCCGCGGGACGGACGTGGGTCCTGCGGTTCCCCAAAGGCCATTGATGACCCAGGTTCCCGGACTGCTTGAGCTGCTCGCGGACGCACGGATCGGCGCGCTCTTCGCCGCGTCGAAGCCGGCGCTTGTGCTCGACCGCGAGGGCCGTCTCCTGTTCGCCAATCGCGCGACGCTCAATCTCCTGCGCGCCGGCGATGCAGCCGAGGTGGCAGAAGCCGTTTCGGCCGAGCGCGGCCCCTTCGCGAGCACCCTGCGCCAGCTCGCCGAAAGTGCGGACGGCGCGCCGCAGCCGCATACGCTGCCGCTCAAGGTCGCCGGCAACCGCCACGCCTTCGCGTTCACCGGCACGCGCATCACGACCGGCAGCAGCGATCCGGTTTTCCTGCTCGTTTCGCAGGAGCCCGCGAACGGAGCGCCGACGCCAATCGCGGCTGCGAGCGCCGCCTTTGACGGCCGCGAAGAACCCTTTGCCCTGTTCGCGCTCGACGGAAAAAAGATCCACACCAATGCCGCCGCGGCCAGTCTCGTCGGCGGCGCGGGCAATCTCACCGACCTCATTCCGGGCTCGCATCACGCGCTCGCGAAAGCGCGCAGCGAGGGCGAAGCTGAATTGAGTTTCGGCGTCTTGCGGATGCTGCTGCGCCGGATCGGCAACGACGACGACTCGACGATCGCGGCGATGTTCGCGGCGCCAGCGCGCATCGAGGCGGAGCAGAACGCGCCGAAACAGATCGTGCAAGAGCCTGAGCCGAAGAAGATTGACAAGGTGGCGGAAGCAACACCGCCTGCGAAAGAAGAAGCGCCTGTCACCCGCGCGCCGGAGCCGGTGAAGGACGAACCTGTCATTGTCGTTGAAGAGACAATCGAGTCGGCTGCACCTGAGCCGGAGCCCGCACCGGAAAAGATCGAAACTCCGAAGCCTACGCCGAGACTGCCGAGCCGCTTTGTCTGGCAGACCGACGCCGAGAACCGCTTCACCAGCGTCTCCGGCGAACTTGCGCTCATTGTAGGGACGGACGCCGCGACCGTCACCGGCATGGACTGGGGCGAGGCGGGCACGATCATCGGCATTGACGGCACGGACGCTGTCGCGAAAGCCGTCGCGCGGCGCGATACCTGGTCCGGCATCACGGTGACCTGGCCGGTGGACGGTGGTGAATTCGTGCGGCCGGTCGAACTCGCGGCACTCCCGGTATTCGACCGCGAGCGGCACTTTCTGGGCTATCGCGGCTTCGGCGTCTTCCGCGAGCAACTCGCGCGTCCGGCCGATACGAAGCAGGCGGTGCCCACGCCTCAGCCGCGTGCGCCGGAAGTGCCTGAGACGGCCGTCGACTTCGATCTGCCGCTTGAGCCGCCGGTCTTCGGAAAGCGCTTGCAGAATGTCGTGACGCTTCACAAGGGCGAAACCTCGCGCCCGTCGCTGTCACCGACCGAACGCAACGCCTTCCGCGAAATCGCCAAGGCCATTGGCACGCGCATGAGCCGAAACGACAGCGCGTCGCGCGCCCGCACGCCGGTACGCGCCGAGACTGCCGCGCATGAAGGCGAGCGCGCGGTTCTCGACCGACTCCCGATCGGCGTCGTCGTACATCGGAATGATCACGTTCTTTACGCCAACCGCACGCTGCTCGACTGGGTCGGGCTCGCGAGCGCGGACGTGCTCGAAGCCGAAGGCGGGATCGGGCGTTTGTTCGCAGGCGGACACGGACTTGAAACAGCGCAAGGCGACGCACACGCGCCAATTACGATCCGCGCTCACGACAACGAGCCGATCCCGGTCGAAGCGCGGCTCGTTTCCGCGCCGTGGGACGGCGAGACGGCGCTCGTTTATGTCCTGCGCCGCGCGGGGTCAGGCATCGACGAGCGGATGGAAGCGGGCGAGCTGGCGCTACGCGACGCTGAAGCCGCTACGCGAGAACTGCGCTCGATCCTCGATGTCGCAACGGACGGTGTCGCGCTCCTTGACCGCGAAGGCCGCGTGCTCGGCATGAACCGCTCGGCGGAGGCGCTGTTCGGTTTCGATTCCGCGGAAATCGAAGGACGCAATTTCACGACCCTGTTCGCACCGGAAAGCCATCGTGCGGCGATGGACTATCTCGACGGGCTATCCACGAACGGCGTCGCGAGCGTGCTCAACGACGGGCGCGAGGTGATCGGTCGCGTGCGCGAGGGTGGACTCATTCCGCTGTTCATGACCCTTGGCCGCGTCGGCGACGCGAGCCAGAAATTCTGCGCCGTCTTCCGCGACATCACGCAATGGAAACGCGCGGAAGAAGAACTCGTCCATGCGCGCCGGCAGGCCGAGCGCGCGAACTCTGCGAAGTCCGACTTCCTTGCCAAAATCAGTCATGAAATCCGCACGCCGCTCAGCTCGATCATCGGCTTCGCGGAAGTGATGATGGAAGAGCGGCTCGGACCGATCGGCAACGAGCGTTATCGCGGCTATCTCAAGGACATTCACACCTCGGGCGATCATCTCGTCTCGCTGATCAACGACCTGCTCGATCTTTCCAAAATCGAGGCGGGCAAACTCGACCTCACCTTCGCCAGCGTCGACCTGAACGAGGTCGCGAGCCAGTCGATGGCGCTGATGCAGCCGCAGGCGAACCGCGAACGCATCATCATTCGCACCGCGCTCTCGCCGAACCTGCCGCCGGTCGTGGCCGACGCGCGCTCAATCAGGCAGATCGTGCTGAACCTGCTCTCGAACTCCATCCGCTTCACGCCGCCGGGCGGCCAAGTGATCGTTTCGACGACGCTTACCGACGAAGGGGAAGTTCACCTGCGCGTGCGAGACACCGGCATCGGAATGACGGATGCCGAAATCAAGACGGCACTCGAGCCGTTCCGGCAGATCGCCACGTCGGGGCGCGGCAAGGAAACGGGAACCGGTCTCGGCCTGCCGTTGACCAAGGCGCTCGTCGAAGCAAATCGCGCGAGCTTCTCGATCAAAAGCACAGTGAATTCCGGAACGCTTGTGGAGATCGCGTTTCCGTCGACCCGCGTGCTGGCGGAGTGATTGACGGCGCCCGGATTCCCTGCAATGAAAAAAGTGTGGGGTATCAATAGCTTATAGCTATTCTAAAGAGTGGCGCTGAAGTGATCGTCTGTTCCTGCAACGTGTTGTCCGACAGCCAAGTGCGTGAAACCTGCGCACGGGCCAACGCGCCGCGCTCGCCCTATCAGGTTTATCAGTGCCTCGGTTGCAGCCCGCAATGCGGTCGTTGCGCCCGCACGATCCGCGGCATCATGGATGAGGCGCTGAAGGGCGCCTGCGAGACCTGCCCCGCCGATTGCCCTGCTGCCGGCCCGCTAGCCGCCGAGTAATCGTCGGTTCCGATCCGGAACGCGGCTGGACAACCATATTTGAATGGTTCTAAAGTACGGCACACAGATCAGGTGAGGCCGTCATGAAGGGCGATCCGAAAGTCATTGAGTATTTGAACCGCGGGCTCCGGTCGGAACTCACCGCGATCAACCAGTACTGGCTCCATTACCGGATGCTCGATAACTGGGGCTTCAAGGATCTCGCCAAGAAGTGGAAGGCCGAGGCGATCGAGGAGATGCACCATGCCGATCGTTTCGTGGACCGCATCCTGTTCCTCGAAGGATTCCCGAACCTCCAGGTGCTCGATCCGCTGCGCATCGGCCAGAACATCAAGGAAATCCTCGACTCCGATCTCGCGGCCGAACACGACGCGCGCAAGCTCTATCAGGAAGCCGTCGCCTACTGCCTGTCGGTGAAGGACTATCCGTCGAAGGACCTGTTCGAGGAATTGATGGCCGACGAAGAAGGCCACATCGATTTCCTCGAGACGCAGCTCGATCTCGTGAAGCAGCTCGGCGTCGAGCTTTATGCGCAGCATCACATCGGCGAGTTAAAGGACGATTGAGCGGCGAAGACCGCCCTCCTTTTTTGTCGTCCCGGCCATCCACGCCTTGCGTGCGGCACATACTGTTAAGGCGTGGATGCCCGCGACGAGCGCGGGCATGACGAAAAAGGAGCGCCGGCTAACCGCTCAGGCTTTCGCCGTCTCGGCGAAAGCGTTCATGTCCATCCACACGACTTCCCAGACATTGCCGTCGGGGTCTTCGACGTTGCGGTTGTACATGAAACCGTGATCCTGCATCGGGTTCGGATCGGCGCGGCCGCCGGCGGCCGTCGCGCGCTTCAGCGTTTCATCCACCGCCTCGCGGCTGTCGACGCTAAGCGCGATCAGGGCATAGCTGTCGCGCCGCGCATCGCCGATCGGCCGCGTGGTGAAGCTGCGATAGCGCTCATGTGTCATCAGCATGACGAAAATCGTCTCCGAGAGCATCACACACTTCGTCTGCTCGTCGGAAAACTGCGGGTTCACCTCGCCGCCAAGCGCGCCATAAAACGTCACCGACTTGTCCGGGTCGCGCACCGGAAAATTCAGAAACACCATTCTGCTCATTACTGCCTCCTTCACATCCTGCGAGCGTCGTCGCCGATAAATCGGGAATAATTGTGGGCGGTTGAAAGATTTGGAACGTCCAGCGAGCGCGGCAGTGGGCGCCGCCAGCCGCATGGCACGCGCAACCCTCCTTCGACCAATTCAAAACTGGCTTTGTTTGGAAATGATCCAAGTTATTGATTTCACGTCGCTATTCATTGACTGCCTCGACCCCCGCGCCATAGTCCAACGTCGTAACCGGGTACGCGAACGGCTTCTATTTGTTCAGCGAATTAAGCCCGGATGTCATGGAGCAACCGATGAACCGCCACCTCGCCGCGCGCGGCCTTGCCGCTGCGTTAGCCCTCGCCTCGCTCTCCACCGCCGCCGTCGCGCAGGAAGAAGTGAATCTCTACACGACGCGCGAAGCCGGCCTGATCCAGCCGCTGCTCGACGCCTTCACCAAGGACACCAAGATCAAGGTCAACGCGATCTTCATCAAGGACGGCCTCGCTGAGCGCGTGAAGACCGAAGGCGCGAATTCCCCGGCCGACGTGCTGATGACGGTCGATATCGGCAACCTCCTCGACACGGTCGACCAGGGTGTGACGCAGGCCGTGCAGTCGGAGGCGCTCTCCAGCGCCATCCCCGCGCATCTGCGCGACAAGGACGGGCACTGGTACGCACTCAGCCTGCGCGCGCGCCTGATCTACGCCTCCAAGGAGCGCGTGAAGGACACGAAGATGACCTACGAATCCCTCGCCGATCCGAAATGGAAGGGCAAGGTCTGCATCCGCTCGGGCACGCATCCCTACAACACCGCGCTCATCGCCGCGCATATCGTGCATCACGGCGAGGCGAAGACCGAGCAGTGGCTGACGGGCATCAAGAACAATCTCGCCCGCAAGGCTTCAGGCGGCGACCGCGAAGTGGCGCGCGACATTCTCGGCGGCATTTGCGACGTGGGCGTCGCCAATTCCTATTATGTCGGCCTGATGCGCAGCGGCGCCGGCGGCCCCGATCAGGATAAGTGGGGTGCTGCGATCAATCCGCTGCTCGCCACCTTCGAGAATGGCGGCACGCATGTGAACATCTCGGGCGCGTCGATCGCGAAGAACGCGCCGAACAAGGCGAACGCCGTGAAGCTGCTCGAATATCTCGTCTCAAACGACGCGCAGGCGATCTATGCCAAGGCGAACTTTGAGTATCCGGTTCGTCCGTCGGCGCAGATCGACCCGATCATCGCCTCATTCGGCAAACTGACCTCCGACCCGATCGACCTGCGCGCCGTCGCCAAGGCACGCAAGGCCGCGACGTCCCTGGTCGACAAGGTCGGCTTCAACAACTGACGGATTGGGCGCGGCGGCAACGCTGCGCCCTTCCTTCCCCATGATTGCCCGTGCCGTCCGCCGCGTTGCTCCGCAAGGAGACGCGCGGATTTGGGTTTTCGCCTCCGTCGCCATTGCGCTGCTCGTGCTCGCGCCCGTCGTCGCGCTGATTGCGATCGCCGCACAAGGTTCGGGCGATCTGTGGCCGCATCTGGCGCGTTACGTGCTGCCGCAATCGATCCGCGACACCGGGCTGCTGCTCTTGGGCGTCGGCATCATTGTGGTCACGATCGGCGTCGGCACCGCGTGGCTGGTGTCGGCCTGCCGCTTCCCCGGCCGCGCGCTGTTCGACTGGGCGCTGTTGCTGCCGCTCGCGGTGCCGACCTATATCGTCGCCTTCGCTTATCTCGACGTGCTGCATCCGCTGGGGCCGGTGCAGACCGCGATGCGCGTGCTCCTCGGCATCGAAGACGTGCGGGGATTTTGGCTACCCGAGATCCGCTCGCTCTGGGGCGCGTGCCTGCTGCTCGGCCTTGTGCTCTATCCGTATGTCTATCTGTCAGCGCGCGCGCTGTTCCTGATGCAGTCGGCGTCGGCGTTAGAGGCCGCGCGCACGTTAGGCGCAACCGGCACGGGCACTTTCTTCCGTGTGGCACTTCCGCTCGCACGCCCCGCCATTGTGATCGGTACGACGCTCGCGCTCCTGGAAGCCTTGAACGACATCGGCGCGTCGGAATTTCTCGGCGTGCGGACGCTGACGGTTTCGATCTATTCGACCTGGCTCAACCGTTCGAGCCTGCCGGGCGCGGCGCAGATCGCGCTTGTGATGCTCGCGGCGGTGATCGCACTGGTCCTCTTCGAGCGTTGGGCGCGGCGCAAGCAGCACTTTGCCGGCCACGCCCGGCGCACGCATCCGCCCTCGCCCGTGCCGCTTGGCGGGCTCGCTGCGTTCGGCGCAGTCGTCGCCTGCGCCATGCCGATCATACTCGGCTTCCTCGTGCCGACGCTTTATCTGGCGTCCGCCGCATGGACGCGGCTGGAGACCTTCGGCCTGTCGCCGCGCATCCTGAGCGAGACGCGCAACACGATCGGCTTCGCGGTGATCGCGACCGCGGTGACGCTCGTGCTTGGGCTCGTGCTCGCCTACGCGGTGCGGCTCGACCGCGGCGGGCTTGCGACGGCGGCGGCAAGACTCGCGAGCCTCGGCTACGCGATCCCCGGCACGGTGCTCGCGGTCGGCCTGCTCACGCCGCTCGCGGCTTTCGACAACCTGGCCGATGGCTTCATGCGCCAGCTGTTCGGGATCGGCACCGGATTGCTGATTGCGGGCTCGGGCGCGGCGCTTGTCATTGCTTACGTTACGCGCTTTCTCGCGATTTCCGCGGGCGGGATCGAAGCCGGCTTTGCGAAAATTCCATCGAGTTTCGACGGCGCGGCGCGCAGCCTCGGCGAGACCGCGGCCGGCACCGTGAGGCGCGTGCATCTGCCGCTGCTCTCGCCCGCGCTCGGCGCGGCCGCGATCCTCGTCTTTGTCGATTGCATGAAGGAGCTGCCCGCCACGCTCCTGCTGCGGCCCATCGGCTTTGAGACGCTGGCCACGCATATTTATGCGGAGGCTTCACGCGGGACGTATGAGGACGGCGCGGTGGCCGCGCTTCTGATCGTGCTTGTGGGACTTGGACCGGTGGTGCTGCTCGCCCGCATGAGCCGGCCGATACCGGCGCTTTCGGAACGCAGCGATCAGGTGCGCAGTACTGAGAGGTCCTTGTAGAGATCGAGCGCCTCGGGGTTTGCGAGCGCTTCGGTGTTCTTCACCGAACGGCCGTGGACCACGTCGCGCACCGCGAGCTCCGTGATCTTGCCGGAGCGCGTGCGCGGGATGTCGGCGATGGCGACGATCTTCGCCGGCACATGGCGCGGGCTCGCGCCGTCGCGGATCTGCTTTTTGATGCGCTGGATCATCGTGTCGTCGAGCTTGACGCCCTCGCGCAGCCGAACGAAGAGGACGATGCGGACATCGCTTTCCCATTCCTGGCCAATCGCGATCGACTCGACGATCTCGGGGATCTGCTCGACCTGCGCGTAGATTTCCGCCGTGCCGATGCGAACGCCCTGCGGATTGAGCGTGGCGTCGGAGCGGCCGTGAATGATGAAGCCGCCATGCCCGGTGCGCTCGGCGAAGTCGCCGTGGTGCCACACGCCGGGGAAGCGCTCGAAATAGGCGGCGCGGTATTTCCTGCCGTCCGGGTCGTTCCAGAATTTCACCGGCATCGACGGGAACGGCTTGGTGCAGACGAGCTCACCACGTCCACGCGGGAGCGGCACGCCGTCCTCGCTCCAGACATCGATCGCCATGCCGAGACCGGGTGCCTGAATCTCGCCCTTCCACACCGGGAGCGTCGGATCACCGCCGACAAAGCAGGAGACGATATCGGTGCCGCCGGAGATCGAGGCGAGATGCACGTCCTGCTTCACCGAGCGATAGACATATTCGAAGCTCTCGGGCGCGAGCGGCGAGCCGGTGGATAACATCAGGCGCATCGCCGAAAGATCATGCGTCTTGATCGGCGCCAAGCCCGCCTTGCCGGCGGCGTCGATATATTTCGCGGACGTGCCGAAGATGTCGATCTTCTCCTGCTGCACATAATCGAACAGCACTTCGTTCTTCGGCGCAAAAGGCGAGCCGTCATAAAGACAAAGTGTGGCTTCGCTTGCGAGACCCGACACGAGCCAGTTCCACATCATCCAGCCGAGCGTCGTGAAATAGAAGAAGCGCTCGCCCGCCTTCAGGTCGCAATGCAGGCGCTGCTCTTTCAGGTGCTGCAAGAGCGTGCCGCCCGCGCCATGCACGATGCATTTCGGTACGCCGGTCGTGCCGGACGAGAACAGAATATAGATCGGATGGTTGAACGGCAGCCGTTCATAGGTGACGGGGCGCGGCGAAAACGGCGCGAGGAATTTCTCGAGCGTCACCGCGCGCGGCGTCGACTGCGCGACGGCATCCGCATCGCCAAGATACGGCACGATGACGACGGTGCCGGCCGTCTTCAGATCGCTCGCGAGTACTTTCAGCTTTTCCGCGACCGAAATCCGCTTGCCCGCGTACCGGTAGCCGTCGCAGGCAACGAATACTTTGGGCTCGATCTGCCCGAAGCGGTCGAGCACGCCGCGCTCGCCGAAATCCGGCGAGCAGGATGAAAACACCGCGCCCAAGGACGTCACGGCGAGCATGAGCGCCACCGACTCCGGCAGGTTCGGCAGCATCGCCGCCACGCGATCGCCAACGCCGACGCCCGCCGCCTTTAGCGCCTGCTGCAAGCGCGACACCAGCGCATCGAGTTCTCGATAGGTGAGGGAGTAGGCCGCCTTGTCCTCGCCGCGGAAAATCAGCGCGGGCGTCTCGTCGTGGCGGCGCATGAGGTTCTCGGCGAAGTTCAACCGCGCATCGGGAAAGAATTGCGCGCCCGGCATCGCGTCGCCGTCTTCGAGGCGCCGCGCGCCCTTCTCACCGACCACCCCGCAGACGTCCCAGACGAGGTCCCAGAACTCCGCCCGCTGGCCGACCGACCAGGCGTGGAGCGCCGCTGAGTCGGCCAGCGACAGTCCGTGGCGGCGGTTGGCCTCCTCGCGGAAGCGGCTCAACTGGCAGTTTGCGGCGCGTTCGGGCCGCGGTGTCCACAGCGGTTGCCCGGCTTTTTCGAGCATGGGATAGTCATTGCCTTGGGACCGCCACCGCGGCGGCCATCGGGGAAGCGGGAACGTCTTAGCGGGTCTGACCGCGCCTGTCAGGCCACGAATACAGCAGAAGCGGTGAAGGTCACACGCGACGGGTTAGAATTTCGTCCCGCGCGGTCCTTCGCTGCAACCGGAACCCTTTTTTGCGGAAGCGATTGTGAGCGTACCGATCCGACTGAAACGGCTGACGGCGGCAGCGCTTGGCATCTTCGCCTTCGTGCTCGCGGGGCTATTCGTTGCGCCCTATTTCATTTCGCATGAGGAAGCGCGCCTCGCGGTCGTGCGCGCGGTGCAAGCATCGACCGGCGTCGAACCGCAAATCGACGGCGGCGTGCATCTGACCCTTTTGCCCACTCCCGCGGTGCGGATCGACGACGTGACGCTCACGGACGGCAACCGCCCGCCCTTCGCGGCGTCTTCGATTTACGCGAGCGTGCGCCTCCTGCCGCTCATGGTCGGGCAAGTCGAAATCGCGACGCTGATCTTCCGCGAGCCGCGGCTGCTCGTGGACACGGCGCCGGATGGATCAATGACGCTCGGCCTGCCCATGCGGCGCCGGGCTGCGGCCGAGCAATCCGATCTGCCGGAAATTCGCTTTGAAAACGGCACCGTGCAGTTCACGAGCGGCACCGGCGATCCGCTGACGCGCGTGGATGCGGCCGTCGCTTCCGCGGGCGCGGGTCTCAATGCCACGGGTTCATTCCACTGGCGCGGTCAGCCGGCGGCGTTCAGCCTTGCTGTCAGCGATCTCACGGCGCTTGAGCGCGGCAACCGCAGTGCCGTCCGGCTGCGCGTCGAAAGCGACGCGCTGAAGCTCGGCTTCGACGGCGGCGTCGCGTATCGCAACGGATTGCAAGCCGACGGCACGGTGGCCGCCGAGGCGACCGCGCTGCGGACTGTTCTTACGCAACTTCTTCCCGCACCGCCCGTCACACGCGGCGGCTTTGGCCCGTTCAAGCTCAAGGGCCAACTCAACATCGCGGCGAACACGGCGTCGGTGACGAAGCTCACTGTCGAGCTCGATGGCAACCGCGCGGAAGGCGGACTTACTTTCAAGCCGTCCGGCGACCGCATGACGGTGCAGGCGACGCTCGCGACCGACATCGCCGATCTCACGCCCTATTCCGGCGGGTTTGCGATGACGAGCGCGGACGGCCGCGACTGGAGCCGCGACACGATCGACCTGTCCGGTCTCGATGCGCTCGACCTCGACATCCGCTTTTCCGCGACGCGCGTTGTGGTTCGCAAGATGGAGCTGGCGCGTGTCGCAGCGACCGCCGCCGCGCGCGGCGGAATATTGACGCTGACGCTCGGCGACGCGCAGTTCCACGGCGGCACGCTGCGGGGCCGCGCTTCGATTGCCCGGAATGCCGTTGGCGAAGCCGACGTGCGCATCGAAGGCAACGTCACGAATTTCGATCTCGCGCCGGGCCTCGCTTCGCTCGCGAGCGTCCGCAATCTCGAAGGCAAGGGAACGCTGACGGCCACGTTGCGCGCGACCGGCGCGCATATGCAGGCACTGACCAGCGACCTCGATGGAACGCTGACACTCGACGCTGCGAGCGGCGCGCTGACCGGCGTCAATATCGAGCAGGTGCTGCGCAAGCTGGAGCGCAATCCGATCGCGCCGACCGGCCTTGGCGGCGGCCGTACGGCTTTTGACCGGCTCAATGCACGGCTGCGTGTGCTCGACGGGACCGCGATGGTCGAAGACGCGCGGATCGAGAACGGCCAAATGCGCGTTCGCCTCTCCGGCGAAACGTCGATCGTGCATCGAGACTTCAACCTGAACGGCATCGCCACCCTCATCCGAACGGCGGCCAAGTTCGAAGAGCCGTTCGAATTCCCCTTCATGGTCCGTGGCCCTTGGGCGCAGCCCTATCTCCTGCCCGACCCTGCGGCCTTCATTCGCTCGGGCGATGCTGCCCCCGCGCCCTCGCCGCTCAGGCAAGCGTTGCGCTGAGAGAATTCTCCCAGCTCCGGCAATGCGTTTTCCATCCTTCCCTTCGATTCAAGCCTGCAGGCTAGCGGCCGGCGTATTTCTGATTGCAGCGCCGCTGCACGCGCAGCCGATCGAATTGAAGATCACGCCCAAGGGAAGCGCAGCCGGCGAACGGCCGCTGCCGCCGGGCGCCTCGCCGCTCGTGACCGTCGAACTGCGCAACACCGGCAAGAAAGCGCTGGGACCTGTCGAGCTCTCGATACGGCTCGAAGGAATTGCCTCCGGAAAAATGGAAGGCTGGCAGCAGCAAGGCGAGACGCTGCGCACGACGATCAAGTCGGTCCCCGCCAGCGGCGGCGTCGACCGATCGCTGCGGCTGCGCGTTGAGAAGGCCCCGAATGAAGAGGCCGCCGCGCGCATGCTGGCCGAAGCCAGGGGGCCGGACGGAACGTCCGTCACCGCCGAAGCAACGGTGCGCGTGCGGGATTGCGCCGGCGCCTATCGATTGAGGCTTGCGGAGTTGCGTGAGAAATTATCGACGCCGGTGCGCGACGCCGCCGAGGCCATGCGGCATGGCGATGCCACGCTGCCCATGGGCCGGCAGTTTCCTTACGCCGGCCGTCGCAACAACGAACTCGGGCGCGTCGAGCGGGCGGCAGGCCCATTCGTTGCGCGCCGCGGCAGCGACGCGCAAATGGGGACGGAATGGTTCCGCTTCATGATCCAGCGCTGGGGCTCGGAGCTGAATGCCTACGCATCGCAGCCGGCCAATCCCGGCCTGTGCGCAAACAACTATTATCAGATCGCCGGATACCGGCAGGGTTTGCTGCCGATCACCAAACACATCGACGCAACGCAGGCCGCGGCTGAAAAGGCGCTGGAGCTTGCACGCAAGGAAAGCGGTGAAGGCGGTAGCGCGGACGAGATCGTGCGCGCGCTGATCAAGGCCACGGGCGTCGAAGCGACGTCGAACGGCGCGAATGCACTTGCGGCACTCGCGGAGTTACGCGCGTCGTCGGGCAACGGCCAACCATTCACGGCGGACATGATCGAGAAGTTATCGGTCGCGGAAACCGCAGCGTGGCTTGCCGATGCCGACCGGCGTGGACAGCAGCTCCTGCAGGCGATCGAGCAGGTGCTCGCGACCATCGCGGGCGCGCACAAGGAAAGCTGCACCTGCGCGTTCTGAATTCCCCGTCATCCCGGGCGAGCAGCGCAACGCGCTGCGAGACCCGGGATCGTCATCAGCAAAACACCCGACGGTCCCGGGTCTCGTTCGGCTTCGCCTCGCTCGCCCGGGACGACGAATCCTAAGGCAGCGGATCGCTCGCGAGCCGCCCGAACAGCAGGTGATCCTGCCATTCGCCCGCGATGCAGAGATAGGCGCGCGCACGGCCTTCCGGCGTAAAACGCGCTTTCTCGAGCAGCCGAACCGACGCCGCGTTGTGCGGCAGGCACGCCGCCTCGATGCGCTTCAGGCGTAAGACTTCGTGCGCGAACGGTACGAGAGCCGCAAGCGCCGCACTCATGTGGCCGTGCCGCGCATAGCGCTCGCCCATCCAGTAGCCGAGGCTTGCGGCCTGCGCGACGCCGCGGCGCACGTTGTTCAGCGTCGCGCCGCCGACAATCGCGCCGCCGGCATTCAGCACGAAGAATGAGTATCCCAGATCGGCCTGACGGTCGTGCGCGTAACGCTGCACGCGACGGCGAAACGCGGTGCGGGTCAGGTCGTCGTCCGGCCACACCGGCTCCCACGGTGCGAGAAAGCGGCGGCTCTCGGCGCGCAACGCCGACCATTCCTCAAAGTCGCCGATGCGCGGTACGCGCAAATAGATGCCGCGTCCCTCGATGGCGGGCAGCGGATCGGCGGGCCAGAGGGAGCGGAAAATGGCCATCGAGTTCGGTACGGAGACGCTCAGGCAGCTTTGCGTTCGAGATTCTCTGCAATCCGGGCCGCCGATTCAAGACCTCGGGCGGGGCCAAGCCCCGCGAAGGTCGGACGGCCCGCCGCAATCAATTCACGGCCGACGGCGCGCACACTCTCGACCGTCACGGCGTCGATTTTTGCCGCGATCTCGTCGAGCGGGATCGGCCGGCCGAAGGCCAGAATCTGGCGCGCGAGTTGATCGGCGCGCGCGGACGAGCTTTCCAGCATGCCGAGGAGCCCGACCTTGATCAGCGCCTTCACGCGCGCGATCTCCGTTTCGCTGGCCCCTTCCGCGGCGCCGGTCAACTCCTCGATCACGACCGAGGTGAGGTCGCGCGCGTCATTTGGATCGGTACCGGCATAGATCGAGAAGATGCCCGTGTCGGCGAAGGGCTGATGCGAGGCGTAGATCGTATAGCAGAGGCCGCGCTTCTCGCGCACTTCCTGGAACAGCCGCGAAGAGGCGCCGCCGCCGAGCACATTCGTGAAGACCTGGAGCGCAAAATATTGCGGGTCGAGATAGGAGCGGCCCTGCAAGCCCAGTACAATATGCGCCTGTTCGAGATCGCGCACGCCGATCTCGCGGCCGCCGGCATAGCGCGCGGGCGGCGCGGGCTTCGTCGGCTTCAGGGGGGCCGCGCTGAGCCGGTCGCCGATCGACCCGACGATAGAGTCGTGGTCGACGTCGCCCACCGCCGCGACGATCATGCGCGGCGCGCAATAGTGCTTCGCCAGATACGCGCGCAGGCTGTCGGGGGTAAAGGAGCGAACCGACTCCGGCGTGCCGAGGATCGGCCGGCCGATGGGCTGGTCCGGGAAGGCGCGGGCCTGAAAGAGATCGAAGACGATGTCGTCGGGCGTGTCGTTCGCCGCGCCGATCTCCTGCAGGATCACGCCCTGCTCGCGGGCGAGTTCGTGCGCGTCGAAGGTCGAGCCGGTGAGGATGTCGGAGAGGATGTCGAGGGCGAGCGGCACATCCTCGCCGAGGACGCGGGCGTAGTAGCCGGTGTTCTCAAGGCCGGTGGAGGCATTGAGATCGCCGCCCGCGTTCTCGATATCCTCGACGATCTGGCGGGCGGTGCGCCGCGCCGTTCCCTTGAAGGCCATATGCTCGAGTAAATGCGCGATGCCGTGTTCGTGCGCTTCCTCGTTGCGCGAGCCCGCGCCGATCCAGATTCCGAGCGAGGCGGTGCGCAGATGATCCATGCGGTCGGTGACGACCGTGAGTCCGCTATCAAGTTTCTGTACGCGCGCGCTCATGCGGCAGCTCCCACGGCACGGCTATGTTCGGAGACAAAGCGCGCAACCGCTTCGGTGCTGGCCGGCAGCCGCGCGATACGCTCGCGGCGATCGAGGAGGTCTGCGAAACGCGGCGGCAGTTTCGGACGCACGCCGGTCGCGGCCTCGACCGCGTCGGGAAACTTGGCGGGATGGGCGGTCGAGAGCGCGATCATCGGCCCGCTCCCCTCGCCTTTGAGCTTGCGTGCCGCATGCACGCCGACCGCCGTGTGCGGGTCGAGCACATAGTTTTGCGTGGCATGGACGGACTTGATCGTCTCCATCGTCTCGGCTTCGTCCGTGCGCGCGGCGGAGAAGTGCTTGCGGATATTGGCAAGCACATCGGCCGGCAGGGAGAAGCGGCGGTCCTTTGCGAGCCCCTCCATCATCGTCTTGACCGCGGGCGCGTTGCGGCCGCTCGCGTCGAACAACAGCCGCTCGAAATTCGACGACACCTGGATGTCCATGGCGGGTGACGCGGTCGGCACGACGGCGCGCGGTTCGTAGTCGCCGCTCGCGAGCGCGCGCGCGAGAATATCGTTGACGTTCGTTGCGACGATCAACCGCTCGATGGGCAATCCCATTTGCGCCGCGACATAGCCTGCGAAGACGTCGCCGAAATTGCCGGTCGGCACGGTGAAGCGAACCGGCTTTTCCGGCGCGCCGAGCGCCACCGCCGCCGTGAAGTAATAGACCGTCTGCGCGACGATGCGCGCCCAGTTGATGGAATTGACTCCGGACATGCGCACGCGGTCGCGGAAGGCGTGGTCGTTGAAGAGCGCCTTCACGATCGCCTGGCAGTCGTCGAACGTGCCGTCGATGGCGACGGCGTGGATGTTGTCCTCTGTCGCGGTCGTCATCATGCGGCGCTGCACGTCGGACACGCGGCCATCGGGGAAGAGAATGATCATGTCGGCGCGCTCGCGGCCGCGGAAGGCTTCGACCGCCGCGCCGCCGGTGTCGCCCGACGTTGCGCCGACAATCGTCACGCGCTCGCCGCGCTCGGCCAGGACGTGATCCATCAGACGCGCGAGCAACTGCATCGCGACGTCCTTGAAGGCGAGCGTGGGGCCGTGGAAGAGTTCGCACAGATGCTCGTCGCCGAGCTTGACCAGCGGCGCGACCGCAGGGATGTCGAAAGTCGCGTAGGCCTCATTGATCAGGCGCGAAAGATCGCCCTCCTTGAAGGAACCGGCGACGAAGGGCCGGATCACCTCGAAGGCGACCTGCGCATAGGACTTGCCGCGAAAGCCCGCAATCGTCTCGCGCGAGAGTTCCGGCCAGCGCTCGGGCACATAGAGGCCACCGTCGCGCGCAAGGCCCGCAAGCAACGCATCGTTGAACGAAATCGCGGGCGCTTCCCCGCGCGTGGAGACGTAGAGCATTCGGGTTTCCTCGGGGCGGGCAACCTAGGGACGGCGGACGGGGGAGGCAAGCTTGCGAGAAATGCCCGTCAATCGGGGGCTTTTTTGCCGATCCGCTGCCAGGCAAAGGCCCCGAAGACGCCCACCAGCGCCAGCGCGATGCCGAACCAGGTGACCGCGTATTGCAGGTGATTGTTCGTGAACACGACGCGCGTGTCGCCGCCCTGCGGCAGACCGCCGGGATTGGGCGTCGCGTCGGCGTCGACGGTGAAGGGTGCTGTGCGCGAGAGGCCGCGCGCGCGAGCAATATCCAGTGCGTCGCGGCGATACCATGCATCCTTCGCGGGATCGTTCGACGGCGCGAAGTAGCCGGCGTCTTCCGGCATGCGCAGAAGACCGGTGACCGACACCGCCCCCTCCACCTGACCTTCCTTGCGCGTGGCCGCGTCCTTGCGGTCGAGCGGAACGAAGCCGCGATTGACGACCACGAACGCACTGTTCGCGAGCTCAAGCGGCGTCATCACCCAGAAGCCGGGACCGGCGAAGCGCCCGCGCCGTTCGGAGACGACGGTGTAAACGTGAGCTTCCTTGTCGTGATGGAGGCGGCCGGAGACGGTGACGCGACGATATTCGTCGTTGTCGGCGTTGATCTTCGGCCAGTCGCTTTCGGGGGCGAGCGGAACGGCTGGCGCTTTCGTGCGCTCTTCCACGCGCGCGATCAGCGACTCCTTCCACGCAAGCCGCTCAAGCTGCCAGAAGCCGAGGCCGAGCAGGATCGCGAGCGCAATGGCCGCGCAGATGCCCGGAAGGAGCAGCCCGCGCCACGCGGGCGAGACGAGCGGGAGGCCGGTCATCGCGACCCCCCCGGTCGTCAGTGCGGGACCGGCGTGCCGCCAGCCCAGACATAGATGAACACAAACAGGAACAGCCACACGACGTCGACGAAGTGCCAGTACCAGGCGGCGGCTTCGAAGCCGAAGTGATGGTTCGGCGTGAAGTGACCGCGATAGGCGCGGATCAGGCAGACGGCGAGGAAGATCGTTCCGATGAGCACATGCGCGCCGTGGAAGCCGGTCGCCATCACGAAGGTCGAGCCGTAGATGTGGCCGGAGAACGTGAAGGCCGCGTGCGCGTATTCGTAGGCCTGCACGCAGGTGAAGGCGGCGCCGAGAATGACGGTGAGCCACAGGCCCTGAATCAGACCCTTGCGATCGTTCTCCAAGAGCGCGTGATGCGCCCATGTCACCGTCGTGCCGGAAGTAAGCAGGATCAGCGTGTTGAGCAACGGCAGGTGCCATGGGTCGAAGGTCGAACGGAAGCTGCCGTCCTCGGTCGGCTGCGGAGGCCAGTGCCCGCCCGTGAGCGCGTCGCGCATAAACTGGTGCGGGTCGCCGGGATTGAGCGCGACTTCGAAAAAGGCCCAGAACCAGGCGACGAAGAACATCACCTCGGAGGCGATGAACAGGATCATGCCGTAGCGCAGATGCATCTGCACCACCTTGGTGTGATGCCCCTGATGCTCGGCCTCGTTGATCACGTCGCGCCACCAGCCGATCATGACGTAGGCGATGCCGATCATGCCGGCGATGGCGACGAGCGGGGTCATCCCGCGCATCCACAAGACGGAGCCGATGGTCAGCGCGAGCGCCGAGATGGAGCCGATGAAGGGCCACGGACTCGGATCGACCAAGTGGTAATCGTGCTGCTTGGTATGGGCCTGGGCCATTCTCGTTCTCCGTCGCCTTCCTTGTTCGTTCTATGCATGGGCCCGCGGCGGGCCGCAAGCCTCGGCTATTGCGTTGTCCGCGTCAGATCGGCGCTTTTCCGTCCATCCGTCTTCCGCGAAGCGAAGAAGGTGTAGGACAGCGTGATCTCCCGCAAATTCTTCAGTTCGGGATCGTCGGCGATCGCCGGGTCGATGAAGAAGGCGACCGGCATATCCATGCGCTCGCCGGCGCCGAGCTTCTGCTCGGTGAAGCAGAAGCACTGCATCTTGTTGAAATAGGCCGCGGCCTGCGGCGGGCTGACGTTGTAGCTCGCGGTGCCCACGGTCGGCGCGGTCCACTCGTTGGTAGCCGCGTAATGCACGAGCTTCGTCTCGCCAATCTTCACTTCCACGCTGCGCTGCTCGGGGCCGAAGCGCCAAGCCAGACTCGCGTCCACATTGGCATCGAAGGTGACGGTGATCTTGCGGTCGAGCGTCTTCGTGGGCGCCATAGTCGCGACCAGCGGCGTGCCGCCAAAGCCCGTCGTGCGGCAGAACCAGTCATAGAGCGGGACCGCCGCGTAAGCCGCGCCCACCATGCAGGCAACGAAGGCGCCGCAGGCCAATCCGACGCGCGCATGACGGCGCGCGAGCTCGGCGCCTTCGACGCGGGCAGCGGATTTTTGCGCGTCCTGCATCATCGCCTCAGATCGGCCGGCTCATGATGGCGGGTCCGAGCTTCACGATCGTGACCGCGTAAAAAAGGATCGCGAGCGCCGCCAGCACAAGACCGAGCGCAATCGAACGGTTGCGCCTTCGGCGGCGCTCCTCGTCGGTCAGCACAATACCTTCGGGCTTTTCCTTCATCGCTTATCCAAACGCGGGTTCGACCAGGAGAATGGCGAACAGCAAGAAGAGATACAGGATCGAGAACGCGAACAGGCGGCGTGCGGCGCTGTCGGCAGCCGCGCCGTCGCGGCGGCGCCAGACGTCGAAGGCCATCGCAAGGAACACGATGCCAAGCGCACCGGACGCAAAACCGTAGGCGAGGCCCGCGAAGCCGAAGAGCGTCGGCGCGATGCCAAGCGGCACGAGGATGAAGCTGTAGATCAGGATCTGCTTCCGCGTTTCGTCGTCACCGGCGACGTTCGGCAGCATCGGCACGCCCGCGCGGGCGTAGTCCTCTTTCTTAAGAAGCGCGAGTGCCCAGAAATGCGGCGGCGTCCAGAAGAAGATGATGAGGAAGAGAAGAACGCTCTCAAGCCCAATCGAGCCCGTGACCGCGGCCCAGCCGATCATTGGCGGAAATGCGCCCGCGGCACCGCCGATCACGATATTCTGCGGCGTCGAGCGCTTGAGCCACATCGAATAGACAACGGCGTAGAAGAAGATCGTGAACGCGAGCAACGCCGCTGCGAGCAAGCCCGCGAACAGGCCGAGCATCAGCACCGAGCCGACGGCCAGAACGAGGCCGAAGGCGAGCGCCTCACCCTCCCCGACCCGGCCGGCCGGAATCGGACGGCGCGCGGTACGGGTCATGCGGGCGTCGATGTCGGCGTCCCACCACATATTGAGCGCGCCTGCCGCACCCGCGCCGATGGCGATGCAGAGGAGCGAGGCGAAGGCAAGCACGGGGTGAATGGCGTCGGGCGCGCGCACGATGCCGACGAGCGCGGTGAACACCACGAGCGACATGACGCGCGGCTTCAGCAGCGCAAAATAGTCGCGCACGTCCGCAAGCTCTGCGACGCGCACAACGCCGGCTGTGCGGCGCTCTTCGGCGAAGCTGTCAGTCACGAGCGACATGGCTCGGGATCACTCCCGACCATAATCCGCCAATTGCGGATCATGGTCTGTTTTGTTGGAGCATGATCTTTTCCGAAAACCGCTTCGCACTTTTCGGGATCATGCTCGAGCGCGTACCGCGCTTCCCTTGAACGTCGGCCGGCGGGAATGACCCGCCGGCAAACTTCGTTACTTGATCCGCGGCAACACTTCGAAGGAGTGGAACGGCGGCGGCGAGGACAGGGTCCATTCGAGCGTCGTCGCGCCGATGCCCCACGGATTGTCCGCGGCCTTCTGCTTGCGCGCGAAGGCATGAATGATGACGATGAAGAACATCACAAGGCCGAGCGCGGAGATGTAGGAGCCCATCGAGGAGATGTAGTTCCAGCCCGCGAAGGCGTCGGGATAGTCGACGTAACGGCGCGGCATTCCGGCAAGGCCCGAGAAGTGCTGCGGGAAGAAGACGATGTTCACGCCGATGAAGGTCAGCCAGAAGTGAACCTTGGCCAGCGGCTCGGAGTAATTGTACCCCGTCATCTTCGGGAACCAGTAGTACCAGCCGCAGAAGATGCCGAAGGTCGCGCCGAGCGACATCGTGTAGTGAAAGTGCGCGACGACGTAATAGGTGTCGTGCAGCGCGCGGTCGATGCCGGCGTTCGACAGCACGACGCCGGTGACGCCGCCGAGCGTGAACAGGAAGATGAAACCCATCGCCCAATACATCGGCGTGTCGAACTTGATCGAGCCGCCCCACATGGTGGCGATCCACGAGAAGATCTTGATGCCGGTCGGCACCGCGATCACCATCGTGGCGGCCATGAAGTAGGCCTGCGCGCCGGCGCTCATGCCGACCGTGTACATGTGGTGAGCCCACACGACGAAGCCGATCACGCCGATCGCGACCATGGCGTAAGCCATGCCGAGATAGCCGAATACGGGCTTCTTCGAGAAGGTCGAGACGACCTGGCTGACGATGCCGAAGGCCGGCAGCACGAGGATGTACACCTCGGGGTGGCCGAAGAACCAGAACAGATGCTGGAAGAGGATCGGGTCGCCGCCGCCCTGCGGATCGAAGAAGGTCGTGCCGAAGTTGCGGTCGGTGAGCAGCATCGTGATCGCGCCGGCAAGAACCGGCAGCGCCAGCAACAGCAGGAACGCGGTCACGAGCACGGACCAGACGAACAGCGGCATCTTGTGCAGCGTCATGCCCGGCGCGCGCATGTTGAAGATCGTGGTGATGAAATTGATCGCACCGAGGATCGACGACGCGCCCGCGAGATGCAGCGAGAAGATCGCAAGATCCATCGCCGGTCCGGGATGTCCGGCGGTCGACGACAAGGGCGGATAGGCAGTCCAGCCGCCGCCGAAGCCCATGCCGCCGGGCGGTCCTTCCACAAATAGCGACAGGACCAGCAGGATCAGCGCCGACACGAGCAGCCAGTAAGAAATATTATTCATGCGCGGGAACGCCATATCGGGCGCTCCGATCATCAGCGGGACGAACCAGTTGCCGAAGCCGCCGATCAGCGCCGGCATAATCATGAAGAACACCATGATCAGACCATGCGCGGTCACGAACGTATTGAACGTGTGCGGGTTCGAGAAGATCTGCATGCCGGGCTCTTGCAGCTCCATCCGCATGCCGACCGAGAGAGCACCGCCGATCACGCCCGCGAGGATGGCGGAGATCAGGTACAGCGTTCCGATGTCCTTATGATTGGTCGAATAGACCCAGCGCCGCCAGCCATAAGGCGTGTGGTCATCGTGGTGGTGATCGTGATGGGCCGCTTTGGCGTGAGCCATGATCCTGTCCTCGTGCTTGACGCTGCGCTTGTCAGCGCGGCGTTTCGGCCATGACGACCGGACGCTCGTCCGGCGCCGTCGCCCATTTCTTCTTCGCGTCGCCAAGCCAGGCGTTGAACGCCTGCTCGCTTACGACACGGACCTCGATCGGCATGAAAGCGTGGTTGCGACCGCACAGTTCGGAGCACTGGCCGTAGTAGACGCCCTCGCGCGTGGCGCGGAACCAGGTTTCGTTCAGACGGCCGGGGACCGCATCGATCTTGATGCCGAAGGACGGCACCGCGAAGGCGTGGATGATTCCGTCGCCGGTGATCTGCATGCGGATCGTCTTGTTCACCGGCACGACCATCGCGTTGTCAACCGAGAGCAGACGGATCTGACCGGCCTGGAGCTTGTCTTCCGGGATCATGTTGCTGTCGAACTGGAATTTGTGGTCGGGGTATTCGTAGGACCACGTCCACTGCGCGGTGCCGGTGGCCTTCACCGTGAGGTCCGACGGCGGAATGGTGAGTTGGTCGAACAGAAGGCGGAAGGACGGCACCGCGATCACGACCAGGATCAGCGCCGGGACGATGGTCCAGGCCACTTCGAGCATCGTGTGATGCGTGGTGCGCGAGGGCGTCGGGTTCACGCTCTCGCGGAAACGAAGCACGACGATCACGAGCAGAATGAGCACAAAGAGCGTGATGACCGCCGCGATGATCGTCACGAACAGGTGGAAGTCGTGGATCGTTTCCATGATGGGCGTGACGGGCGTCTGGAAATCGAATTGCCAGGGGGACGGCTGGCCGGTCCCCGCGAAAGCCGCCGGGACTAAGCCCAAAAGGGCCGAAAGCCCAAGGGCAAGGCCGGTCAAGAGCGAAGGCAGCCCGTCAATTTTCCGCATCATTGCGCCGATCTCTCCTCCCAGCCGCGGGTCCCCAAATGCGCCGCGCGGCGACCCCTTTGAACCTCTCAAAAGTATCACCCCGGCACCCGTACTTGAAACGCAGCGAGCGGCGGCTTGTTGCCGCGCGTGTCAGGTCGCGTGATCGGGCGGATGAACCTCGTGGGGTCCGGGCCCATGAACCACAAAACCTCCAGTGCCGCAACGCAAACCGGCGCGTCAAATTGTGGGGGAAGGCGCTTGAATGCGGGCTTCCACCGCCGGCGTGCGCCGCAATCTTGACACGGACCCTGAGCGTTGTACCCGAGACAGCACAGCAGCAGGGACCGCATGCAGAAACGATTCGCGGCTGGGGAAATGCGGATGGCTCGAATTCAGCTTGGCATCCTGACGGCCTTGGGCCTTGCCCTCTTGGCCGGGCCGGCGCTTGCGCAAGGCGTCGTCCGCTCGGCGCATGGCGACTGGCAGATCCGCTGCGACACGCCGCCGGGCGCGCAGGGCGAGCAATGCGCCCTGATCCAGAGCGTGACCGCGGAGGACCGGCCGAATGTCGGGCTCACGGTGATCGTGCTCAAGACCGCCGACCAGAAGAGCCGCCTCATGCGCGTGCTCGCCCCGCTCGGCGTGTTGCTGCCGTCCGGCCTCGGCCTCAAGATCGACAATGCCGACATCGGCCGCGCCGGTTTCGTGCGCTGCCTGCCGAACGGCTGCGTCGCCGAAGTCGTAATGGACGAAAAGCTCGTCGGGCAAATGAAGGCGGGCCAGTTCGCGACCTTCATCATCTTCCAGACGCCGGAAGAAGGCATCGGCATTCCGCTGAGCCTCGCGGGCTTCGGCGCCGGCTACGACAAGCTGCCCTGATCAGCTTCGACGCGCTTCCTTCGGCGTCAGCAACAAATTCACGGTGAGCGCGATCGCGGCGGCGGTCACGATGATCCCGGCCATCGGCACTGCCGTGCCGTCGTGCAACAGCCCGACGAGGATGCCGGAGATGGCGCCGATACCGAACTGGATCGAGCCGAACAGCGCCGCCGCACTCCCCGCCATGTGTGGATAGTGTTCCTGCGCGAGCGCAAGCGCATTCGCGGGCGCGGCGCCAACGGACAGGAACAGCAGGAAGAGCGGCAAGACGATGCCGGCCAGGCCGCCGAAGCCCGTCAGTGCGTTGAACAGGAGCACGATCGCCGCGAGGCCATAGATCGAGAGGCCGACGGTGAGCATTTTCGCGGGTCCGTAGCTGCGCACGAGGCGCGCGTTAATCTGCGTGCCGAGCAGGAAGCCGAAAGCGTTGAAGCTGAACACAAAAGCAAAGTGCTGTGGCTCGAGGCCGTAGACGCTCGCGAGCACAAATGGGCCGCCCGCCAGAAATGCGAACAGGCCCGCGAAGACGAGGTCGCCCGCGATTGTCGGCACGATGTAATGGCGGTCCTGAAGGAGTGTGACGTAACCCTTGAGCACGCCGAGAATGCCGCCGCGTGCGCGCCGCGATTTTGGCAGCGACTCCGGGAACACGAGCAGGACCATGATCAGCGCGAGCGCGCCGAGCGCCGCGTGCAGGAAAAAGATTCCGCGCCAGCCATACGCATCCAGAATGAGCGCGCCGATCGGCGGGCCGACCATCGGCGCGAGGCCGAGGACAAGCATCAGCATCGAGAGGAAATGCGCGCCTTCGGCGCCACTGTAGAAGTCGCGGACTGTGGCGCGCGAGACGACAATCATCGCGCAGACGCCGAGCGACTGGAAAAAGCGCGCGACCCAGAGCGTCTCGATGTTCGGCGCCAGCGCGCAGGCAAGTGCCGCCGCGATGTAGAGGACGATGCCCGCGGTGAGCGGGAGGCGTCGGCCGTAGCGGTCAGAAAGCGGGCCTAACACGAGTTGTCCCGCGGCGAGACCAATCAGGAACGCGGAGAGCGTCGCCTGCACGGCCGCCTGGCTCGCGTTCATATCGCGCGCCATCACCGTGAAGGACGGCAGGTACATATCGGTCGAGAACGGCCCGAAGGCGGTCAGCGCGCCGAGAATGAAAATGAGTTGAGTGCGCGTGGGCATGTCCGCGACCGCGAGGGAGCGCATGGCCGTGCCCGATTTCGGCCGGATGAGCAACTTGCCCGCGCGCATGGCGAACGGAGCAGCCGCGCAAAGAAGAGCGCCCGCCGGAGGGGCCGGCGGGCGAAGGAGCGGCAGTCCGGGGATTGGGTAAGGACTGCCGGGGAAAGGCGGCGCGGTCAGTAGTAGCGGGCGGGTCTCTGGCCGAGACGGCGCGGCTCATGCGTCCGGGTCTCGTCCACGCGCCCGGCCAGGAGCTGGGTCGGGTCGCGATAGAGCGGCTGCGCGGCGGCGTTCCGCAGGTCGCTGCGGTCGAGGCCGATGTCCTTCAACATGCGGTCGTCGGCGCCCGCGAGCTGGCGAAGCGCACGTCGTCCCGCCGCGGCACGCTCAAGGAAATCCACGACATGCGTGAGCACGTCCACGCCGCGGGCGAGCCATAAGACGCCTTTCGCCGTGTACAGGGCGGCGGGCGAAATCGAGGGCTTCTGGCACTGGGCGATCGTGTTCATGGCGGGCTCCTATTGGATCGACAGAGACGGGTTTGCGCGCGCGGAGCTGCGCGCGCGACCCGAAACCACCGGACTTGAGTGACAGGCTGAATATTGGAACGGGGCAATTGATAAGTGAAACGAATGTTTTTAATGTTATTGATCAGTGACGTTGATACTCCGTTTCGCGCCCCTAGCCGAAGGACTTTGCCATGACTGCCCTTCTGGACATCGACCAGCTCCGCACTTTCGTGGCCATTGCCGAGACCGGCAGTTTTACGCGCGCGGCGGAGGTCGTTCACAAGACGCAGTCTGCCGTCTCCATGCAGATGAAGCGGCTCGAGGAGCGGATCGGAAAACCGATCTTCGAACGCGATGGACGCGCATCGAGGCTCACCGAGGAAGGTGAGCGGCTGCTCGATTACGCCCGGCGCATCGTGCGGCTGAACGCGGAGGCGATGTCTTCGGTCGCGGGTCCAGGACTTTCCGGCGGTGTCAGGCTTGGCGTGCCGGACGACTATGCCGAGCGCTACCTGCCCGAGATCATGGCGCGCTTCGCGCGCTCGCATCCCGACGTCGAGCTCACTGTGCAATGCGAGCCGACGATCGAACTCGTTGAACTGATCGACCGCGGCGACCTCGACCTTGCGATCGTGACACACGATGCTGCAAACCGGCCGAGCGAAGTGATCCGCCGCGAACGCATGTTGTGGGTCGCATCGAGCCGTCACGCTGTGCATGCCGAGGAGCCGCTGCCGCTCGCGCTCACGAAGCCGATCTCGCGCGAGCGCGAATGTCCGTGGCGGCGCGCTGCACTGCCGCGTCTTGAGGAAATCGGCAAGGCGTATCGTGTGCTTTACACAAGCCGGAATTCCGCGGCGCTGTCCGCCGCTGTTCTCGCCGGCCTCGCGGTCTCCGTCTTTCCAGAGTCGGCAATCCGTCCCGGCATGCGCGTTCTGGGGACGGCTGACGGCTTTCCAGCGCTCCCCTCCTTCGATATCGGGCTGCTTCGCAATCCGCACGAGTCGTCGGATCTCGCCGACGCACTCGCGATGCATATCGTTCAGGGACTCGATAACCTCGCCGATGCCGAAGCGGCGGAGTGAGCGCTACATGCGGGCGCGCTGTCCGCTCCACAGCACGACGATATTGCCGGCAATGACAAACCCGACGCCCATCATTGCGACGAGTGTCCAGACGTAGTTCTCGAAGAACGTGGATATCACCAGCGCAACCACCGGCACGAGCACGATTGAGTAGCTCGCTCGACCCGGGCCGATGCGTCCGAGCAGCGTGAGATAGGCAGCAAATCCGATCAGTGTCGAAGGAATCGCAAGCCATGCGATCGAGAGAAGATAACGCGCGGTCCACTCTATGGTGAAGGTCTCGCCGCGCGCAGACGCGATCAGCGCAAACCAGAGGGCGCCGTAGAGCATGCCCCAGCAATTCGCCGCGAGGACTGGCAATCCGTCCCTTTGAAAGCGCGCCGAGAACATGTTGCCGGTGCAGAAGATAACGGTTGCAAGCAGGCCAAGCGCCAATCCGACCGCGGTGCCACTGCTTGCTTCCGCTCTCAGTAGTTCCGGTCCGAACAGGAGCGCCACGCCGGCAACCCCGAGCAACGCACCTACCACATTGCGCCATTCGGGCATCGTGCGTGTGATCGCCGCTGCAAGCAGTGGGTTGATCACCGCCGCCATTGAGAAGACGACCGCGATCAGTCCCGAGGTCAGGTAGAAGCCGCTGTAATAAGCGGAAGCGAAATTGAGCGAGAACAGAAGCACACCTAGCAACGCAAAACGCGCGTGATCCGCCAGGCCGAAACGCAGGCGATGACCGGCGAGCGAAAGCCATACAAACATCGCTCCACTCGCAATCACAAATCGCCACACGCCGGACACTTCAGGCGCGACCACCCCAAGCTGCAAGCGCAGCGGCAGGAAGCTCGATCCCCAGACAAGCGCAACCGCAGCGAAGAGCGTTAGTTCGACGCCGCCAAGCGCGGTCCGTGAGGGTGCGGGATTGGACAAGCCGTGCGCCTAGTAGGCCAATTCGTCGAACACGGGCTCGACCGAGCCCTTCCACTCGCCGTGGAATTTCCGGAGCAAGATGTCGGCGGGAGTCTCGCCGCCTTCGACAAGCATTTCCAGCGGTTCGAGGAAATGCGTCTCGTCGCGACCGCCACGATCGATGCGCTTGCGGCGTGCGAGACCGTCACGCGCGAGCGAAAGCACATCGCGCGCAATTCCTCTCACCTTGCGGCCGCGAATCTCGGCGTTGAAGCCGAGGCGGGGAACGTCATCGCGCAACTGCTGGCGCTCTTCCGCACTCCAATTTTTCGCAATGTCCCACGCCGCATCGAGTGACTGCTGGTCGTAAAGCAGGCCGACCCACAACGCGGACAGCGCGCAGAGCCGCGCGGACGGGCCGGCATCGGAGCCGCGCATCTCGAGATAGCGCTTGAGGCGCACCTCGGGAAAGGTCGTCGTCAGGTGGTTGGCCCAGTCGGATATCGTCGCGCGCTCGCCGGGCAGCGACGCGATCTTGCCCGCAAGCAGATCGCGGAACGATTGACCGGAGACATCGTGATAGATGTCGCCGCGCTTCACGAAATACATCGGCACGTCGAGCGCGTAATCAGCCCAGCGCTCAAAACTCATGCCGTCCTCGAATACCCAAGGCAGCATGCCAGTGCGGTCGGCATCGGTGTCGCGCCAGATTTCCGAGCGGAACGAGAGGAAGCCGTTCGGCTTGCCCTCGGTGAAAGGCGAATTGGCGAAGAGCGCGGTCGCAATCGGCTGCAATGCGATGCCGACGCGCAGCTTCTTCACCATGTCGGCTTCGGATGAAAAATCGAGATTCACCTGCACGGTGCAGGTGCGGAACATCATGTCGAGGCCGAGCTTGCCAACTTTCGGCATGTAAGCCGACATGATCTTGTACCGGCCCTTGGGCATGACCGGCGTTTCGGCCCGCGTCCACTCCGGGCTCATGCCGATGCCGAGAAAGCCGACGCCCAGCGGCTGCGCGACCTGGCGCAACTGCGCGAGATGCGAATGCACTTCCGAGCAGGTCTGATGAACGGTCTCGAGTTGCGCGCCCGAGAGCTCGAATTGCCCGCCGGGCTCGAGCGTGATCGCGCCGCCGCCGGTCACGTCGGCAAGACCGATGATGGTCTCGCCTTCCATGATCGCCTCCCAGCCGAGCAGATGCCGCATGCCTTCGAGCAGCGCGCGAATGCCGCGGCGGCCGTCGTAGGGCACCGGGCGATGATCAATCAGCGTGAAGGGAAGCTTCTCGTGCTCCGTGCCGATGCGGAATTTTTCGCGCGGCTTTACGCCGGCTGCGATCCAGGCGACGAGTTCGTCCCGCGACTCAATGGGTGTCAGATCAAGCTGGTCGCGGGCCATGCGCGCGGGCGCTCCGGAGGGTCTGCGGGGTTAGCCGGGGCCGGGACGATACACAACCCCCGGCAGCGCGGCCAAGCCTTGCGCCGTCCCACACTTGCTAGGCGAGAGTCGTCTCGGCCAGCCAGGCGTTAACCGCCTTGAGTGCTTCGCTGCGGCTGCCGGTGCGATCCTCGGCCTCACGGAAGACCGAAATCTGCATATCGGCGCTCGTGCCACGCCGCAGGATTGTCGTCGCCGACGCGACTTCTGCTTCGCAGCCAAGGGCACGGGCATCGCCTGCAATCCGATCGATCAGCTCATTCACAAAATCAGGAATCGTGACCGCGCGGCGCGACTTGCGGTCCACGAAGCTGCCATGAATACCGTAGCGCTGCGCCCGCCACTTGTTCTCAACGACAATGGCGGCATCGACCACGTTCAGCTCGGCATTGACGCTCGGATTCTCGACGAGGTGCCGCGCGAGCGCACGATAGATCGACGCGATGGCGATCGCATCCTCGACGCGCGTGCAGGAGTCCGGCGCGCGCAGTTCGAGCGTGGGGTGTTTCTTTGACGGCCGCAGCGCCCACCAGATATACGTCTCGTCGGGAATGACGCGCGCTTCAACAAGCGTGTTGATGTAGTCGTCGTATTCCTGCTTGCTGCCGAACAGCGGCGGCATACCGGTACGCGGCAGCTCGTCATAGGCGGCGAGCCGATAACCCATTAGTCCCGTACGGCGGCTGCGCCAGAACGGCGAGGACGTCGCGAGTGCGACCAGGACCGGCACAAACGGCGTCATGCGGCGCATGATATCGACTCGCATGTCGGGATCGGGCAATTCGACGTGTACATGCAGGCCGCACAGAAGATTGCGCTCGCCGATCATCTGCAGGTCATGCATTACGCCGTCATAGCGCTGCGCCGGAGTCTGGGCGGTGTCCGACCAGGTCGCGGACGGATGCGTACCCGACGCGAAGAATGAGTAGCCGTTCTCGGTTGCGATCTCGCCGACGGTGCGGCGCGCATAGCGCAGTTCGGTGCGCGCCGCGTCAATTGAAATCGCCGGCTGCGTCATTATCTCGATCTGCGTCTGTAGCATTTCGCGCGTGACGGTCGGACCGAGGTTGCGTTTCAACGCCATAACAAATGCCGAGCGCATCTTGCGCAGCACGGCTTTGCTCTCGCCGTCGACGACGAAATACTCCTCCTCGATGCCGAACTGGTATTCACCTGCCATCAAGGATTTCCTCGCCGCGCAATGCCGAGAATCGAAGCAACGTAAAATGTTGGACGGACGAAAACCGGGCCAATCCCGACGAAAGTGAGGCGCAGTGAAGCCCCCTATAACGCCGAACGGTGCCGAAAGTTTCCACGCACATGAGAGCGCAGTAAAGCGCTCATTTTATGCGACTGTCGTCACCGACGACACCAGTCCCCTCGCACGGCCTGCACCAGTGCGAGCGCGGCAACTGCCGCGGTATCGGCGCGCAAGATTCTTGGGCCGAGTGAAAGCCGCACGACATTCTCGCGCGCGAGCAAGACGCGCCGCTCGGCTTCATCGAATCCGCCTTCCGGACCGATCAGCAATGTGACCGGCGCATTCGCTGCGCGCCGCAACGCCTCGACCGGATCGGCCGTCTCCGCATCCTCGTCGCAGAAGACGAGCATGCGGCCGGACGCAACGGCGCTGATCCAGCGATCGAAAGGCTGCGGCTCGTGGACCGCGGGAATCGTCAGCACGCCGCACTGCTCCGCCGCTTCGATCACATTCGCGCGCATGCGCTCAAGATTGACGCGAGAGACCTGCGTGTGCCGCGTGAGCACAGGCATGAGAGTCGCGGCTCCCATCTCGACGACTTTCTGCACCATGTAGTCGAGACGCGCGTGCTTGAGCGGCGCAAAGGCGTATTCAAGTGTGCCAGCCGGGGACTGCGGGCGGGATTGAGATTGAACGAGCAGCGCCGCATCGCGACGACCCGCTTCTTTCACCTCGGCCCGCCACTCGCCGTCGCGACCGTTGAAGACCAGAAGCGGGGCGCCGGAAGGCAGCCGGAGGACATTGCGGACATAATTTGCCTGGTCGCGGCCCAGCGGCACCTCGGCCCCGGCCCTCAAATCGGCCTCCAGAAAGAGCCTTTGGGTGCGAAAATCCGGCCTTGCCATCACTTTACCCTGCGCAGGAATGGCCCTTGCCGCGATCTTGCCCGATCCATGCGGCTTTTGTTACGCCTAGTTCCCGGAGACCCATAGCTCATGAACGGCCGTCACGTCCTTATCCTGATGCTTGCGATGTTCGTGTTCGCGGGCGCGCGCCATGTGGCTGCGCAGCAGCCCGACGCGTTCGAGCGCGCGAAATGCCAGGACGATTTCTCGTCCATGCGCGGCGACGTTGAGAAGTACGGCAAGGCATTGCAAGACGCCGGCAAGCGCAAGGCGTCCGCTCAGGAAGTGTGCGGCCGGCTGAAGAATTACACGGGCGCCGAGGCGCGCATGATCAAGTACATGCAGGAGCGCCAGCAGGTGTGCGGCTTCCCTGACGAACTCATCAATCGCGCCAAGGAAGGGAACGTAAAGGCCGCCGAGATGCGGACGAAGGTTTGCCAGGTCGCAGCCAATCCGCAGCAGGCTCCGGCACCGCCGCCGAGTCAGGGACTGTCGGGCGCGCTCGGTGGACCGGGCGCCGGCGGACCGCCTTCGGGTGCGGCGGGCGGCAGCGGCGTCTTTGACACGCTGACCGGCAACGTCCTGCGTCAATGACAATGAGCGGCGGACCGGCACACGCCCCGGTCGCCGATTCAACCGGCAACTGGGTCGACCGCAGTGCGCCACTCTGGGCGGTGCCGTATCTGCGGTTGATGCGAGCCGACCGGCCGATCGGCTCGTGGCTGCTGCTGCTTCCCTGCTGGTGGGCGACGGCGCTCGGCGCGATTGCCGCGAACGCGCCGGGGCCCGATCTCTATCTCTTGATCCTGTTCGGCATCGGCGCGGTGATCATGCGCGGCGCCGGCTGCACCTGGAACGACATCATCGACCGCGAGGTCGACGCAAAGGTCGCGCGCACGCGTTCGCGGCCGATTCCGTCCGGTCAGGTGACGGTGAAGCAGGCGCTGATCTTCGCCATCGCGCTCTCGCTCATCGGCTTTGTTATTTTATTGCAGTTCAACGCCTACGCGATCGGGACCGGCATTGCATCGCTGATCGTGGTGGCGCTCTATCCGTTTGCGAAGCGCGTCACCAACTGGCCGCAGCTCGTGCTCGGACTCGCGTTCTCTTGGGGCGCGCTGATGGGATGGGCGGCGGTATTCGGCAGTCTCGACCTCCCCGCTTTCGTTCTCTACGCCGGTTCGATCCTGTGGGTGATCGGCTACGACACGATCTACGCGCATCAGGATCGCGAAGACGATATGGCGATCGGCGTGCGCTCAACGGCGCGGCTGTTCGGCGTCGAGACCCGAACCGCCCTCCTCATACTTTATGGCGGCGCGGTCGCGCTCATCACGCTCGCGATCGAACTGACGGGCGGCGGAATGATCGCGCTGCTCGGCGTGCTGGGGTTCGCTCTGCATCTCGTATGGCAAATCCGGACGCTCGACGTGAATGATCCGGCGCGCTGCCTGATGCAGTTCCGCTCCAACCGCGACGCAGGACTGATCCTGTTCGCGGGACTCGCCTTCGATTCAATGGTGTTCTAGTCGCGCGCGATGATTTCGCGCTCGCCGGCATGCGACGGCATGCCGGTCATGTCGCGCGTTACGACGCGCCTGCGATACATTTTCGGCCGGCGGGCGCGCAGCGCCGTGCGACGCAGGCGGCGCGGGACCGTCTCGCTCACCGGCAACAGGCCAAGTGTAGCAAATGGCTCGCGGAACGAGCCGTCGATCTCGGTCACCAAGAGCTTCTTGCGCAAGACGTTCGCCCAAAGCTGCCAGTCGGCAACGATTTGGTCTGTGTCGTCGGCCACATGCAGCGGCACACTGAGGGCGGCGTCGCGATGCTCGAGGACGATCGCCACCGCATCGGGCGCCTCGCCGCTGGCGGGCAGAAGCCGCATGGCGACGCCGAGAAAATTCGAAAGCGGCAGATTGATGCGCATGAGTACGCCGCTCACCGTGCGCGTCAGCAGCACGCGGTCGCGGTCGATCTCGACCAGCCGCGTGCGGCCGTCAGCCGAACGGTCTTCCGCTGAAAAGCGCGCGGGCAGGCTGCGCGGGTCGAGCCGCCATGCGCGGCCCGACCCGGCGGGCAGGCTTTCGCCTGCCGCGATCTGACGCCTCAAACTCGACTCCCCCGCCGGAATCTTTTTTCGTTCCGGCTTGCGAAAGAGGATGACAGAAAATCTCCAGAGTCGGCTTAAGAGGGCTGGTTAAGCGCGCATGACCGGAAAGCTGCGAAAGACTTAACCGGGGCGATGCGCGGTGCGAACGGCACACATTCGCGCTTGCGCGCAGGCGTCGAGCGCCCTAGAGCGTGCGCATGTCCGCCGACGACAAGCTTCCGTTAGCCAAACATCCGATTTCGGAAATCCCACCCGACGAAGCGTTGCGCGTGCTGAGCGACGCGGCGGTCGCCGCCGGCACACTCGCACGCTCGATGCGCGGCAAGGATTTGAAATCATGGATCAAAGGCAAGGACTCGCCCGTCAGCGACGCCGATATCGCCGCCGACAAACTCCTGCGCGAGCGGCTGACCGCCGCCGCGCCGGACTATGAGTGGCTCTCGGAAGAGTCAGCCGAGATCGCAGGCAAAGCTTCGCACCGCCGCCGTTGGGTAGTCGATCCGATCGACGGTACGCGCGCCTTCATCAACGGTCAGTCCGACTGGTCGGTGTCCGTCGCGCTCCTTGAATACGGCCGGCCAATCGCGGCCGCGATCTTCGCGCCGGAGACGGACGAACTCTTTACGGCCGCCGCGGGTGGCGGCGCGACGCGAAACGGCGCGAGCATCTCCACGTCGAATTGCAATCAGCTTGCGCGCGCGCGTATCGCAGGCCCGCGATTTGTTTTGGACGAACTACAAAAGAGCGAGCGGTTCGAGAGCGTGCCGCGCATCCATTCGCTGGCGCTGCGCTTCGCCCGCGTGGCCGCGGGCGAGGTCGATCTCGCGCTCGCCAGCGAGAACAGCCGCGACTGGGATCTTGCGGCCGCGGACCTGATCCTGCACGAGGCCGGTGGGACGCTCACCGGCGCAAACGGCGTGAAAATCGTCTATGGTCGCCCCGATGCGCAGCATCCGCCGCTTGCGGCGTGCGGTCTTGCGCTGCACCCGGCGGCACTTGCGGTGCTGGGCAAAATTTTTGCAGATACAGCCGCGTAGACATCCGTCAGTTCCAAGTACCCTCGGGATACCATCATGAGCCAGCCGGACGGCAACGAACCTCAAAAACAGCTTCCGCATCTCGTTTTCGGCGGCGAGCTCGTCACCCTTGGCAGCACACAGTTCCGCGACCTCGAGAAGCTGGATATTGTCGGGATCTATCCGAACTACGCGAAGGCTCACACCGCCTGGAAGGCGAAGGCGCAACAGACGGTCGATAACGCCCATATGCGATACTTCATTGTGCATCTGCATCGCCTGCTCGATCCCGACACCGATACCACCCGCGGCGCGCGCTGAACGGTGTCGATGCGCAGGCTCTGGAAGACAGTTCGCGTTTCGCGGCCGTTTCAGGTCGCGCTCGGCCGCACCCTCGCCTCTTACCTGCGGCTGGTGTGGAATACGTCGTCGCTGACGATCGAGCCCGCCGATCTCTATGATCGCGTCGATCGCGAGATTCCGTTTATCCTCACCTTCTGGCACGGCCAGCATTTTCTGATGCCGTTCGTGATGAAGCCACACCATGAGGCCAAGGTGATGATTTCGCGGCATGCGGATGCCGACATCAACGCGATCACTGCCGAGGCCTTCGGGGTCGGCACGATCCGTGGGTCGGGCGCGCATGGCCGCGATTTCATCCGCAAGGGCGGAATTTCGGCGACGAAACTTGCCATCGATACGCTCAAATCCGGCGTCAATGTCGCCATGACCGCCGACGTTCCGAAGATTTCGCGGGTCGCAGGACTCGGCGTGGTCACGGTCGCTAAATATTCCGGGCGGCCGATTTTTCCGATTGCGATCGCCACGAGGAATCGCCGCTTGGCCAACAGCTGGGACCGCGCGAGCATTCATCTGCCCTTCGGGCCGGCCGCCATGGTGGTCGGCGACGGCGTGTATGTAGCTGCCAATGCCGACGACGCCGCGCTCGATGCGGCGCGCCTGCTCGTTCAGGAGCGTTTGAACGCGGTCACGGCGCGCGCAGAAGAACTGGTCGGACGGCCGCCGGAGGCCCGCGCATGATGGCGCCCCGGCAACGGCTCCCGGTGACGCTCAAGGTCTATCGCGGACTGACGCGATGGGCGAAGCCGCTGACCGGGCCGTTCCTGAAGTGGCGGACGAAGCGCGGCAAGGAAGACCCGGCGCGTGTTTCGGAGCGGCGCGGCATCGCGAGCGAGCCGCGACCCGCGGGGCCGCTGATCTGGGTTCACGCGGCGAGCGTGGGCGAGATGATCTCGATCCTGTCGCTGCTAGAGCGCGTCCGTTCGCGCGGCATCAATGTCCTGCTCACGTCCGGCACGGTCACGGCCGCGCAACTCGCGACACAGCGGCTGCCGGAAGGCGCCATCCACCAATTTATTCCGCTCGATGTGCCGGCCTATGTCGAAAGTTTCTTCGATCACTGGCACCCGCAACTGGCGCTGATTGCCGAGTCCGAGTTCTGGCCGAACCTGATCTCGGAGGGTCGGCGGCGTGGCACGCGCTTCGTGATCGTAAATGGACGGATGTCCGACCGCTCGTTTGGGCGCTGGCGGCTCGCGGGCAAGAGCGCGGCGGCGATCCTCGCCAATGTCGACCTGTGTCTTGCGCAAGATGAGGCTGTGGCCGAACGTTTCGAGCAGCTCGGCGCGCAGCGCGTCATTTCAACCGGCAATCTCAAATTCGACGTGCCGCCGCCGCCCGCCGAGCCGATGGCGCTCTCGGCGCTGGAACGCTCCATTCGCAACCGTCCTGTGATCCTGGCTGCCAGCACGCATGCCGGTGAGGAGCAGATGGTGATTGACGCGCATTTGCGCTTGCGCCGGATCGTGCCGGGGCTTCTTACGATCATCGCGCCGCGCCATCCCGAGCGAGGCGGGCAAATCGTCGAGCTTGCCGAACAGATGGGCGCGGTGCCGGTGATGCGCTCGCGCGGCCATGTGCCCGACCGCGGCACGGAAATTTATGTCGCCGACACGATCGGCGAACTGGGATTGTTCTACCGGCTTGCGCCCATCGTCTTCATGGGCGGATCACTCGTGAAGCACGGCGGACAGAACCCGATCGAGCCCGCCAAGCTCGACAGTGCGATCCTGCACGGCCCGCATGTGAGCAATTTTTCGTCGATCTACGCCCAGCTCAACCGCACGCGTGGAGCGGCGACAGTGACGGACGCCGAGTCGCTATCGAAAAGCATTTCGCTTTTGCTCGACGACCCGGCACTCGTGAAGAGCATGTCGCAGTCGGCGAAATCGAGCGTCGAGAAGCTCGGCGGCGCGCTCGACCGGACAGTATCGGCCATCGAGCCCTATCTCGTGCAATTGCGGCTGAACTGACCATGCGGGTGCCCGGCTTCTATTATCGCCCGCCCGGTCTTGCCTCATTTCTCCTGCTTCCATTCGCGCTGGCCTACGGCGCCGTCGTAGCGTGGCGCATGCGGAAAACGGGCGAGCGCGCGGGCGTGCCGGTGATCTGCATCGGCAATCCGACGCTCGGCGGCGCCGGCAAGACGCCGACCACCATCGCGGTGGCGCAGATGCTCGCCGCAATGGGCGAGAAACCCGGCTTTCTTTCGCGCGGCTATGGCGGCAGCGACGCGGGTCCGGTTCTCGTTGACGCCGACACGCACGCGGCTTCGCAAGTCGGCGACGAGCCACTGCTCCTCGCGCGACACTTTCCCACATTTGTCGCGCGCGACCGCGTTGCGGGCGCGCGGCTCGCGGCAGCGAGCGGCATCAGCGTCCTCGTGCTGGACGACGGCTTCCAGAACCCCGCGCTCGAGAAAGACTGCTCGCTGCTCGTGATCGACGGCGAGAGCGGCATCGGCAATGGCGATGTTTTTCCCGCCGGCCCTTTACGCGCGCCGCTCGATGTGCAGCTTTCACTCACGCATGCTGTTGTGCGCGTCAGCACCGGCAAGGGTTCGCGCCCGGTCGAAGAACGCGCGCGCATGATGGGCCTGCCGGTGCTCGGCGCGCAGCTGGTGCCGGACGAAGGCGCGCTTGCGGCGTTCAAATCCAAACCGCTCCTTGCGTTCGCCGGCATCGGACGGCCGGAAAAGTTTTTTGCGACCTTGAAGGCGGCGGGCGCTATCGTCGTGGAGTCGCACAGCTTTGACGATCATCACCGGTACACGGCGGATGAAGCGCGCGACCTCATCGACGCGGCCAAGAGGGGCAATCTTTCCCTGGTCACGACCGAAAAAGATCTGGCGCGGATGCGGGGCGATGCGGCGCTCAAGAAACTCGCGGCGCAGTCGAGCACGCTGCCGGTGCGGTTGCAGTTTGACGACGAGGCCGCTGTAAAAGCGCTGCTGGAACGGACCCTGACGCGCGCCCGGCCCTAGGACTTCACGCGGCCAGCGTGGAAGCGCTTCAGCACGGCCTCGGGAGTCGCGTACGCCTCCTGCCGCTCGACGCTCCAGTATTTCAGCTCATCGAGCGGGATTGTGACGCCTGTCACCGCGCAGCGGACATGACTTCCCGGCCGGACGATGCGGTAATCGCCGTCCAGGTAGCGCAACTCGGCCTCACCGGCCGCCAGCGGAAAGCGCTCGAAGCGGTTCATCACGTCTTTGGTGCCGCAAAAAAGGTGCCGAGGGCAAGATAATTCGTCGTGAGGGCGCTGCCGGCGTGCGGTTCGCACAAATTCGCGACCCGAATTAACTGAAGAGACTGCCCTGCCCGCCTTTTTCGGGTGTGCCCTTGCGGCGGCGCGGCCCGGCTCCGCCGGTTGCTACCGCCGCGACGCGACCGTCGGCGAATTCGATGTCGAGCGGGTCGTTCGCGGCCACGCGCGCTGCGGAGCGGAGCGGATGCCCGTCGGGGTCGCGCACCAGCGCGAAGCCTCGTTCCAGCACCTTGTGATAGCCGAGCGCGTTCAGCAATTGCGTCAGCGTCTCCAGCCGCGCCACGCGGCGGTCGCGCGCGACATCGACGCAACGCCGCGAGCGCACCGCGAGCGCCACGATGCGCTCGCGCACATGCACGATCTGCGCCCGCAGCGCGCGCGGGCTGTGGCGCCCGCTCGCGCGCTCAAACCGGACGCGATGCGCATGGGCGTTGGCACGGAGACTCCGCGCGAGCCGCTCGCCGACGGCATCGAGCCGCTGGCGTGGCATGGCAAGCACCGTGTCGGCAGTCGGTAAACCGCGCGCGAGGCCACGCACTTCCGCGCGCAAGCGCTGAATGAAGCGGCCCGCAGCTCCAACGAGGCGCGCGCCATGCGCGCCGACTGTTGCGACAAGTTCCACGCGCACGGGCACGACCATTTCGGCGGCGGCCGATGGCGTCGGCGCACGGCGGTCGGAAACAAAATCGATCAGCGTGAAATCGGTCTCGTGGCCGACGGCGGACACAAGCGGGATGTCGCTCTCAGCCGCCGCGCGCGCGACGATCTCCTCGTTGAAGCTCCAGAGGTCCTCGAGCGAGCCGCCACCGCGCGCGACGATCAGCACATCGGGCCGCGGAATCTTTCCGCCGGGTGCGAGTGCGTTGAAGCCCGCGATGGCCGCGGCCACTTCGGCCGCGGCGGTCTCCCCCTGCACGCGTACCGGCCAGACCAGCACATGGCACGGGCAGCGGTCCGACAGGCGATGGAGGATATCGCGGATCACCGCACCCGTCGGCGACGTCACGACACCGATCACGCGCGGCATGAAGGGCAGCGGCCGCTTGCGGCTTTCTTCGAACAGGCCCTCGGCGGCGAGCTTCTTCTTGCGCTCCTCGAGAAGCGCCATCAGCGCGCCGACGCCCGCGGGCTCAATCGACTCGACGACGATCTGATATTTCGACGAGCCGGGATAGGTGGTGATCTTGCCCGACGCGATCACCTCAAGCCCCTCCTCGGGCTTGAAGCGCATGCGGCCGAAGCTGCCCTTCCAGATCACCGCCTCAATGCGCGCGTTCTGGTCCTTGAGCGAGAAGTAGCAGTGGCCGGAAGAATGCGGGCCGCGATAGCCCGACACCTCGCCGCGCAGGCGCACATAAGGGTATGCCTCCTCCACCGTCCGCTTGAGGGCGGCGGAAAGCTCGGAGACGGTAACCTCCGGCAGGTTGGTGCGCGCTTCTGTGGATGCGGCCATGGACGGTCCTGAGTCGCGGACTTTTATGCTACATGGACGCGCCCGCGCGAAGACCCCCAGGGAATTCCATGAACGTGCTTCTGATCGGCTCCGGCGGACGAGAACACGCCCTGGCCTGGAAGCTCGCGGCGAGCCCGTTGCTCACCAAGCTCTACGCCGCGCCGGGCAATCCGGGGATCGCGCAGGAAGCGGAACTGGCCGATCTCAAGATCACCGACCACGCGGTGGTCGCGGCGTTCTGCAAGGACAGGAAGGTCGACCTCGTGATCGTGGGTCCCGAAGCACCGCTGGTCGCGGGTCTCGCGGACGATCTCGGCGCACAAGGGATCCGCGTCTTCGGGCCGAGCGCGAAGGCGGCGCAACTTGAGGGCTCGAAGCGCTTCACCAAGAAGATCGCCGTCGACAACGGAATCCCGACGGGCGCTTACGCGGAGTTCACGAACGCCGACGCCGCGCGCGACTATGTGCGGCAGCAGGGCGCGCCGATCGTGCTCAAGGCCGACGGGCTGCACGCCGGCAAGGGCGTCGTCGTCGCGATGACGCTCGACGAGGCGCTCGCGGGTGTCGAGCAGGTTTTTTCCATGGGCGGCAGCGAGCCGGTCGTGATCGAGGAATATCTCGACGGCGAGGAAGCGAGTTTCTTCTGCCTCGTGGACGGCGAAACGGTGGTGCCGCTCGCGTCGGCGCAGGATCACAAGCGCGTCTTCGATGGCGACAAGGGGCCGAACACCGGCGGCATGGGCGCCTATTCGCCTGCGCCCGTGATGACGCCCGAAATGGAGCGGCGGGCGCTGGAAGAGATCGTGCGGCCGACTGCGGTCGCGATGGCGCGGGCGGGCATGCCCTATCGCGGCGTGATGTTCGCGGGCCTGATGATCACGAAGGACGGACCGAAGCTCATCGAATACAACGCGCGCTTCGGCGATCCCGAATGCCAGGTGCTGATGACGCGACTCAAGGACGACCTGCTCACGCTGCTGCTCGCGACCTGCGACGGCACGCTCGGCCAGATGAGCGTGCGCTGGCGCGACGAGCACGCGATCACGGTCGTGATGGCGACGAACGGTTATCCGGGCGCTTACGAGAGCGGTTCGGAGATCGGGGGGCTGGATCGTGCGGTAGAAGTGGAAGGCGTCACGGTCTTCCATGCCGGCACGAAACGCGCGGGCGACAGGATCGTCGCTTCGGGCGGGCGCGTGCTGAATGTGACCGCGACCGGCAAGACATTGCAGGAGGCGCAGGCGCGCGCCTATCGCGCGGTCGACCTGATCGATTGGCCGGACGGCTTCTGCCGCCGCGACATTGGCTGGCGCGCGCTTTCACGTTAGAGTTTGCGCATGAGCGAACTCGCCGATCTCCTTCCCGGTTATGAATCCCGTTTCACCGAAACCAGCGCCGGAAAAATTTTCGCGCGCATCGGCGGCAGGGGTGCGCCTGTGCTGCTCCTGCACGGTTATCCGGAATCGAGCGTGATGTGGCACCGGCTGGCGCCGCTGCTCGCGGGCCAGCACCAGCTCGTGATCGCGGACCTGCCGGGTTACGGGCAGAGCGACGCGCCGGAGTCTGGCCCGGGTCACGCGCCTTATGACAAGCGCTCGATGGCCAACGCGATGGTCGAGCTGATGCAGTCGCTCGGCCATGAGCAGTTCGCCGTCGTCGGCCACGACCGCGGCGGCCGTGTCTCCTACCGCATGGCGCTCGACCACCCGCAGCGCATCACAAGAATTTCCACGCTCGACATCGTGCCGACCTGGGAAATGTGGACCGGCATCAACCGGCCGCGCGCGATGAAGATTTTTCACTGGACGTTCCTCGCCCAGCCTTATCCCTTCCCGGAAATGCTCATCGGCAAGCAGCCGGTCGAGTATCTCGAGTTCAAGATGAGGGCGTGGAACGGCAAGGGCGACAGCGGCGTGTTCGATCCGCGCGCATTCGAGCACTATCGCGCGGCGTTCAAACAGCCGGCGCGGCTGCACGCGAGTTGCGAGGACTATCGCGCCGGACAGACGACCGACTTCGAGCACGACGACGCCGACCACAAGGCGGGCCGCAAGATCGAGGCGCCGTTGCTGGCGCTCTGGGGGGAGAGCGGTATCCCCTCCAAAGGTGAAAACCCGCTCGATGTCTGGCGGCGCTGGGCCACCAACGTTTCCGGCAAGGCCATTCCGTGCGGGCATTTCCTGCCCGAAGAAGCGCCCGAGGAGACGGCGGCGGAACTGAAGCCGTTCCTGCGCGCATGAGCATGGAAATCACGCTACGCGACGCGCGGCGCGAAGACGTGCCGGCGATCGTGGCCATGCTCGCCGACGACGCACTCGGCGCCTCGCGCGAACTAACGACCGAGCCCCTGCCCGCAAGTTACTACAAGGCCTTCGACGCGCTCGATCGCGACCCGAACAACCGACTGCTGATCGCCGAGATCAACGGCGAGATCGTCGGCACCTTGCAGATCACGTTCATCCACGGCCTGAGCCGGCAGGGTGCGAAGCGTGCGCTGATCGAGGCCGTGCGGGTCGCGAGCCTGCATCGCGGCAAGGGGTTCGGCGAGCAGATCGTGCGCGAAGCCGTTGAGATGGCGCGGCGCGAAGGCTGCGCGATGGTGCAGCTCACGACCGACAAGAGCCGCAAGGACGCGCATCGTTTCTACGAACGGCTTGGCTTCGTGGCATCGCATGAAGGCATGAAGCTAGTGCTGGAGTAGCGTGCGTCGTCCCGGGCGAGCGCAAAGCGCGAGACCCGGGACCGTTCGCGACAAATCTCAGACGATCCCGGCGCGCGCGCGGCCGGGTAAAACGTTTCGCGCGGCGGAACCGCGGCGAATTTTCTTCACGCGAAAATACGGTAAGACTCGGCCATGGAAAATTTCGACCGGCAGGCTGCCTATACCGGCACGCGCGACGCGCCCGACGCGCTGAAGATCGACGCGGCGCGACTCGAGCAATATCTCGCCGGCAAGATCGCCGGATTCCGCGGGCCATTGGAAGTGCATCTCTTCAAGGGCGGGCAATCGAACCCGACCTACATGCTGAGGACGCCGGAACGGCGATACGTGCTGCGGCGGAAGCCGCCGGGCAAGCTCCTCCCCTCCGCGCATGCCGTCGACCGCGAATTCAGGGTGATCTCCGCGCTGCATCCGCAAGGGTTCCCGGTGCCGGAGCCGCTCGTGCTGTGCGACGACGACAGCGTCGCGGGCACGATGTTCTACGTCATGAGCTTCGCCGAGGGCCGCGTGTTCTGGGACCTGCCGATGCCGTCGTCCAACCCGGCGGAACGCGCGGCGGTCTATGACTCAATGAATGCAACACTCGCAACGTTGCACAATTTCGATCCGGCGAAAGTCGGCCTCGCCGACTACGGCAAGGGCGACGACTACGTCGCACGGCAGATTGCGCGCTGGACCAAGCAATATGTCGCATCCGAGACGGAGAAGATCGCGGAGATGGACGCGCTGATGGCGTGGCTGCCCGAGAACGTGCCGCCACAGCAGGCGTTGCGCGTGGTGCACGGCGACTACCGGCTCGACAACATGATCCTGGACGCGACCAAGCCGGACGTGATCGCGGTGATCGACTGGGAGCTTTCGACGCTTGGCGATCCGCTCGCGGATTTCACGTATCACCTGATGGCGTGGGAAATGCCGGTGACGGGCGGCTTCGGGTCGCTCAAGGACAAGGATCTGCCCGCGCTCGGCATTCCCTCGCGCGACGAATATGTAGTTGCTTACGTGAAGCGCACCGGGCTCGATCCCGGCGCGCATCTCGACAGTTACATGGCCTATAATTTCTTCCGGCTTGCCGCGATCGTGCAGGGCATCGTCGGCCGCGTGCGCGACGGAACGGCGGCAAACGCGCATGCCGCGGCGCGCGCCGATGCGGTGCGGCCGCTCGCCGAAACCGCGATGCGCTTCGCGCGGAGCGCGGGCGCGTAACCTCAGCGTTTCGTTGCGAAGAAATCCTTCAGGAGCGTCACCGCCCGCGCCTCACCCATGCCGCCGTAAACTTCCGGCCGGTGATGGCAGGTCGGCTGCGAGAAGAAGCGCACGCCGGAGTCGACCGCGCCGCCCTTCCTGTCGAGCGCGCCGTAATAGAGCCGACGGATACGCGCGAACGAGATCGCACCCGCGCACATGGTGCAGGGCTCGAGCGTCACGTAGAGATCGCAGTCGGTCAGCCGTTCGGAGCCGAGCGCGCGCGCGGCCTCGCGCAGCGCAATCAGTTCGGCATGCGCGGTCGGATCCTTGTCGGCGAGCGTGCGATTGCCGGCCCGCGCAATGACCACGCCTTCGCGCACGATGACGCAGCCGACCGGCACCTCGCCGCGCTTGCCGGCCTCGGCGGCCTCCAACAATGCGAGGTCCATGAAGTTCGAATTGGCCATGCTCGTGCCGGACGGGCTGCCGTGCTAGTTGCGGTCGCCCGGAGTCGCACGGAACAAAATGTCCCGCAAGCCGCCCCAGAAAGCCCCCGAAGGAGAACGCATCGCCAAGGTGATGGCGCGCGCGGGCCTGTGCTCGCGGCGCGAGGCGGAAGCCTGGATCGCCGCCGGCCGCGTGGCCGTGAACGGGCAACCGCTCGCGAGTCCCGCCTTCAATGTGGGTCCGCGAGACGCCGTTACGGTCGACGACAAGCCGCTGCCACTGCGCGAGCGCACGCGGCTCTTCCGCTATCACAAGCCGAGCGGACTGGTGACGACCGCACGCGACCCCGAGGGACGGCCGACCGTGTTCGCGCGACTACCTAAGGACCTGCCGCGGCTGGTCAGCGTCGGCCGGCTCGATCTCACGAGCGAAGGCCTGCTGCTGCTCACCAACGACGGCGGGCTGAAGCGCGCGCTTGAGTTGCCCGAGACCGGCTGGCTGCGGCGCTACCGTGTGCGCGCGAACGGCAAGGTGACACAGGAGAGTCTCGACGGGCTCAAGCACGGCGTCAGGGTCGAAGGCGTCTCCTACGGGCCGGTCGAGGCGAAGCTCGACCGCGCGCAGGGCGCGAATGTGTGGCTGACGATCGGCATGCGCGAGGGCAAGAACCGCGAAATCCGCAAGGTGCTCGGTTCGCTGGGCTTGACCGTGAACCGCCTCATCCGGGTCTCCTACGGTCCGTTCCAGTTGCTGGAGCTTGAAGCGGGCGAGATCGAGGAAGTAAGCACCCGCACGCTGCGCGACCAGGTCAGTGAGAAAATCGCGCGCGCGGCGGGCGTCGATTTTGAGGCGCCGCTGCGAGAAGTGGTGCCGGAGCCGAAGCCGGAGCGCGTCGCGCCGAAGAAGAAGCCCGAAGTCCCCTCGCCTGCCCGTCCCGCGCCGACACCAAGCGCGGCACGGCGCGAGAAGCCGAAGCGCCGGCCACGCCACAAACCCGCGAACCGCCGCGGCGGGCCGCGTGGTTCGCATTTCGGGTCAAAAAAGCGTTGATGCGCGTCGTCGCCGGAAAATTTCGCGGCCGCGCGATCCATTCGCCGAAGTCGGACGCGATCCGGCCGACCGCCGACCGGCTGCGCGAGGCGCTATTCAACATTCTCGTCCATGCCTACGGCAATCCGATCATCGATGCGCGGGTGCTTGACCTCTTCGCAGGCACCGGCGCACTCGGTATTGAAGCCATCTCGCGCGGTGCGCGCTTCGCGTGCTTCGTGGAGGATTCCGCGGAAGGTCGGGCGCTGTTGCGCGAGAATGTCGAGACCTTCGCGCTTGGCGGAGTGACGAAAATTTTTCGGCGCGACGCGACGCAACTCGGTCAGGCACATCCGAACGAGCCGTTCAATCTTGTGTTCTGCGACCCGCCCTATCGCAAGGGCCTTGCCGAGAAAGCACTTGCGAGCGCGTGCGACGGCGGATGGCTTGTGCCGGGCGCAATTGTCGTTGTCGAGGAGGCGGTGGACGCGAAATTTGTTGCGCCTGATGGTTTTGAGGAACTGGAGCGGCGCGACTACGACGACACGGAGTTCGTCATCCTGCGCTTCGCTGGTTCGTCGTCCCGGCCGAGCGCGGAGCGCGAGAGCCGGGACCGTATGACGTAATTCGCTGAGAGCGGTGTTCACCGCCGTCCGAATAGCTTCTCGATGTCTTCGAGCTTGAGTTCGACGTAAGTCGGGCGGCCGTGATTGCACTGGCCGGCGTTCTCGGTCACTTCCATCTCGCGCAGGAGCGCGTTCATTTCCTCCGGCTTCAGGCGGCGGCCCGCGCGCACCGAGCCGTGGCACGACATGCTTGAGGCGACCGCGAGCAGCCGTCGCTCGAGCGGCAGCGACTCGTCCCATTCGGCCATGTGCTCGGCGAGATCGCGCACAAGAGCCGCGGCGTCGGTGTCACCCAGCAGTGCCGGGACCTCGCGCACGAGCAGGGCGCCCTGTCCGAAGGATTCGATCACGAGGCCGAGTTTCGCGAGTTCAGCGGCGCGCTCCGTGAGCGCCGCGGCGTCGGCCGGGTCCAGCTCAACTACTTGCGGGACAAGCAGAATCTGGCGCGCGACCCCACCGCGGTCGAGCGCCGTTTTCAGCTTTTCATAGACAATCCGCTCGTGCGCGGCGTGCTGATCGATCACGACGAGACCGTCGCGGGTCTGCGCGACGATGTACGTGTCGTGCAGTTGCGCACGCGCCGCACCGAGCGGCTTGTCGAGGACCTCGGGCTGAGCGGGTACGATGTTGGCGCGAAGGTCGGCGGACGGCTCAGTGAGCGCCGCGAATACCGCCTGATCTTCTTCGGCAAAGCCGGGCGCGTAGGCTGGCGCGGCCGAGCCGCGCCAGCCGGACACAGGCCGCGCGCCCATGGGCGTGCGACGTGCGAACGATACGAGCCGGGCCGCTCCCGTGGTCGAGGAGCGCATGGCACCTTCGCCCAGCGCATTCTTCAGTGCGCGGATGAGCAGCGCGCGAATAAGGCCGGGATCACGGAAGCGCACTTCGGTCTTGGCCGGATGGACGTTCACATCCACTTCGCGCGGGTCGAGCGTGAGGAAAAGGGCGACAACCGGGTGACGGTCGCCGTGCAGGAGATCGCTGTAAGCGGCGCGCACCGCGCCGAGCAAGACCTTGTCGCGCACGGGACGGCCGTTCACGAACAGATACTGCGCAAGCGAATTGGCGCGCGAGAAGGTCGGCAGGCCCGCGAGGCCCGACACAGACGCGCCTTCGCGCTCGCCGGTCACCGGCACGGCATTGTCGCGCAGTTCTGCACCAAGGACGTCGGCCATGCGCGCGAGGCGGCCTTCGGTGTCGGCACCGCGCGCCGCGTAGGTCATCGGCGCGCGATCCTCGGCGACGATGGTGAAGGCGACGTCGGGGCGCGCGAGCGCCAGGCGGCGCACGGCCTCGACCGCAGCGGCGGTTTCCGCACGCTCCGACTTCATGAATTTCAGCCGCGCGGGCGTGGCGTAAAAGAGATCGCGCACCTCGATGCGCGTTCCCTCACCCAGGGCCGCCGGCTTCACGTCGGATTTTTTCCCGCCATCGACGACAATTTCGCTCGCGTTCGCACCGTCGCGCGTACGCGTGACGATAGACAGCCGCGCGACGGAGCCGATGGACGGCAGCGCCTCGCCGCGAAAGCCGAGGGTGGCGATGGCATCGAGATCGTCGCCCGCGAGTTTCGAGGTGGCGTGACGCTCGACGGCGAGCGCGAGGTCGGCGGCGCTCATACCGCTGCCGTCGTCGGTCACGCGGATCAGGCGGCGGCCGCCGCCCGACAGCACGACTTCGATCCTGCGCGCGCCGGCGTCGAGCGCGTTCTCGACCAGTTCCTTCACGACCGAAGCCGGACGTTCGACCACCTCGCCGGCGGCGATGCGATTGACGAGGGCTTCGGGAAGCTGGCGGACGGGCATGAAGGTTCCGAGTCGAGGCGGCTGCTATTCTAGCGCAACCATTTGCTCCGCTCATTCCCGCGCAAGCGGGAATCCAGTTTTTTGATTTGCCGCGCTGGGTCCCCGCTTTCGCGGGGACGAGCGGTCTTTTCAATCCGTACCGGGCTTCACCCGCCGCATACTCTTGACTTGCCCCCGATGTTTCTTGCCCTCGAGGCGTTTGCGCTTCTGGGATTTTGGGGTGCGGGTCTTGCGGCGCGGGATCGGCCGGACGGCCGCACGGCGGATCATCTCGAGCAGCCGCTCCAGCGCGTCGGCGCGGTTGCGCTCCTGCGTTCGGTGCCGGTCGGCGAGGATGACGATGTCGCCTTCCTTCGTCAGCCTGCTTCCGGCGATGCCCCTGAGGCGCGCGCGAACGTCGTCAGGCAACGCGGGCGAGCCGACATTGAAGCGCAGCCGCACGGCGGTCGAGAGCTTGTTGACGTTCTGTCCGCCGGGACCCGATGCGCGGACAAACGTCTCCTGAATCTCGTCCTCGCCGATTTCGATGCGGTCGGTGACGCGGATCATCGGCGCCGCCTATTTTTCTCCGGCGAGGTAGCGCTTGGCGAGCACCTTGCCCTGCTCCACGGCCGGCTGATCGAAGGGTTCGACGCCCAAGAGATGCGCCGCGATGATCGTCTCGAGCATGAAGTGCATGAGCAACCCGCCGATCGCGCGCTCGTCCAGCTTCTCGATATGAATCGTGCGCACCGGGCGGCCGTTCTTTGCGAGCGTGTCGGCCGTGGCGCGGCCCTGCGCGGCGACGAGATCGCCGATCGCCTTGCCGCCGAGCCCCTTCTCACCAGCAATCTCCGCGAGGATCGGGTCCATCGACGGGCCGCGGCCCGCGACGTCGGTGGTGATGACGGTAAAGAGCTTGTCGCGCGGGCCGTCGAGCCAGAGCTGCAACTGGCTGTGCTGATCGACCGGGCCGAGGGCGGCGATGGGTGCCGCGCCCTTGCCGTTCTTGCCCAGACTCTCCGCCCAGAGCTGCACCCACCATCTGGTGAAGCGCTCGAGCCGGTCGGCGTAGGCGCATAGGACGCGGATCATTTTTCCGTCGGTCGCCGCGGCAGCGGAGAGTGCTGCACCGGCCGCGGGCGGCACGTCGCGCGCGGGCTTGCGAGCCAGCACGGGCGCGAGCGCCTCGCGTGCGCCGGCGCGGATTTCGGTCGCGTCGAGGCCGAGCACGAGCGCGGGTAAGAGACCGACGTTCGAGAGCACCGAGAAGCGGCCGCCGATATTCGGATCGTGCTCCAGGATTTCGCACTCCTTGCTTTCGAGGAGTGCGCGCAGGCCGTTCAGCTTGTCGCCCTGCGCTTCGGTCAAGCCAAAGAGATGCTGGGGAATCCGGTCGCCGAGATCGGCTTTTTGCAGCGCCGTGATGACGGCGATGGTCTGCATCAAGGTCTCGGCGGTGCCGCCCGACTTCGAGATTGCGACGAAGCGCGTCGTTTTCATCGGCAGCTTGGCGAGCAGACGCTCCAATGTAAAAGGATCGAGATTGTCGAGGAAATGCAGCCGCGCTTTCGAGCGCAGCGCGTCGAGCCCGGCGACGCCGTAGTCGGCGAGCTGCGCCAACGCCTGACCGCCGAGGCTCGAACCGCCGGTGCCGAGGAAGACCACGTCGCTCGCGTTCGCGAGCTTGAGCGCGGTGCCGGCGAGCGGCACGAGGTCGTCGTTCTTGAAGGGAAGCGCGAGCAACGGCAGCGAGCCGTTGTCGTAGGCGGCGCGCAGCGCGATCAGCGCCTCTTCCGCGCGGCGCAACTGATCGAGATAGGCGCGGCCGGGCACGCCGCCCTCGCCGATCCCGCTTTGCAGCGCCCGCTCGACCGATTGCGTGAGCGCCATCGTCCGCTCCGTCAGGCCGCCGCGCGCTGCCGCGCCTGCTGCCACTTCATGGCGAGCGAGGCGGCGATCACCAGCATGGCAACGAAGGCGATGAATACGGTGCTCACAGCATTGATCTCCGGCGTCACGCCCAGACGGACCTGACTATAAATCCGCATCGGCAAGGTGGTTGCACCGGGGCCGGTCGTGAAGCTCGCGATCACCAGGTCGTCGAGCGACAGCGTGAAGGCGAGAATCCAGCCCGCCGCCACCGCCGGGAAGATGAGCGGCAGGGTGACGCTGAAGAAAGTGCGGAACGGCGTAGCGCCGAGGTCCATGGCCGCTTCCTCGAGACTGCGGTCGAAGCCGATCAGGCGAGACTGCACGACCACCGCCACGAAGCACATTGTGAAGGTCGTATGGGCAAGCGTCACCGTCCAGAAACCGCGGTCGAGTTCGACCGCCACGAACAATAAGAGCAGCGAGAGGCCGAGAATCACCTCCGGCATGACCAGTGGCGCATAGACCATGCCAGAGAACAACAGCCGCCCGCGGAAGCGACCCCTACGCACGAGCGTGAGCGCGGCGAGCGTGCCGAGGATGGTGGCGGCGGTCGCCGAGACAAAGGCGACCCGCAGCGTAACCCAGGCGGCGTCGAGGAGCGCCGCGTTCTGCCAGATCTCCGCGTACCAGCGGGTAGAGAACCCGCCCCAGACCGCGACGAGGCGGGAGTCGTTGAACGAGTAGACGATGAGCAGCACGATCGGCAGATAGAGAAAGGCGAAGCCGAGCGTCAGCGAGACGAGGTTGAACCAGCTCAATCCCTTGCGCATCGCTCAGTTCCGCTCCAGCGAACGCGACTGGATGTTCTGGTAGAGCGCGATCGGCACGACGAGGATCAGCAGCAACAGCACGGCGATCGTGGACGCAACACTCCACGAGCGGTTGGTGAAAAATTCGGTCCAGAGCGTGCGGCCGATCATCAGCGTGTCAGAGCCGCCCAAGAGATCCGGGATCACGAACTCGCCGACGGCCGGGATGAAGCAGAGCAGCGAGCCCGCGACGAGGCCGGGCAGCGCGAGCGGGAATGTGACGAGCCAGAAACTTTTCCACGGCGGCGCGCCAAGATCGGCGGCGGCTTCGAGCAGCGTGTCGTCCTGCCGCTCCAGCGCTGCGTAGAGCGGCAGCACCATGAAGGGCAAATACGAATAGACAATGCCGAGGATGACGGCGGCGTTCGTCGCGAGAATATCGAGCGGCTCGTCGATCAGGCCGATGGCGAGCAGAGCCTGATTGAGCAAGCCCTCGCGCGTCAGGATCCCCATCCACGCATAGACGCGGATCAGGAACGAGGTCCAGAACGGCAGGATGATGAGCATGAGCAGGATCGGCCGCCAGCCCTGCGGCGCGCGCGCCATGCCGTAGGCGACCGGGAAGCCGATCAGCATCAGGATCGCGGTCGAAACCGCGGCGATCCAGATGCTCTGCCAGTAGGCTTCGATGTATAGAGAGTCGGTGAGGACGAAGGCGTAGTTCTCGAAATCGAGCCCGGCGAAGAACTCGCGCACACCGCTCCAGCCCGCCGACCATTCGAACAGCGGCGCGTAAGGCGGCTGTGCGAGGACGTCGTCCGACAGGCTGAGGCGGAAGACGATGACAAACGGCACGAGAAAGAACGCGGCGAGCCAGAGATACGGCATCGCAGCGACGATCGGGTGCGGGCGTTTGTGTCCGTCGGCCATTGCGGCGCTCAGCGCGTCAGCACGACGCCGGCTTCGGGCGTCCAGCTCAGGAAAACCTTGTCGCCGCGCGCAATCGGCTGTTCGGCGACGCGGGTGACGTTCGGGCGGGCGGCCTTGACCACCTGCCCGCTTTCGAGCCGCACCTGATAGATCGAGAGGTCTCCGAGATAGGCGATGCCCACGACTTCGCCACGCGCGACATTTTCCGTGGTGTCGGGTTTGCGGACGGTGATGCGGATTTTTTCGGGGCGAAGCGCGAGCGCTACTTTCGTTTGCGGCACGATGTTCTCAGTGACAATCGCGCGGAGCGGCGAACCAATCGTACTTTCCAGCAGCACAGCGCCGCCGTCCCGGCCCGACACCGTCGCTTCGATCAGGTTCACGTTGCCGACAAACTCCGCGACATAGCGCGAGGACGGCTGCTCATAAATCTCCGTGGGTGCGCCCATCTGCACGATGCGGCCGTGGTCCATCACGGCGATGCGGTCGGCGACGGTCATGGCTTCTTCCTGATCGTGGGTGACGATCATGAACGTGGTGCCGAGCGTCGCCTGGATGTCCATCAGCTCGAACTGCGTCTGCTCGCGCAGCTTCCTGTCGAGGGCGGCGAGCGGCTCGTCGAGCAGCAAAACTTTCGGGCGCTTGGCGAGCGCGCGGGCGAGCGCGACGCGTTGGCGCTGGCCGCCGGACAACTGGTCGGGCTTCCTGCGCTCCATGCCTTCGAGATGCACGAGCTTGAGCATCGCGCTGACGCGCTCGACAATTTCCGCGCGCGGCAGGCTCTCCTGTTTCAGACCGAACGCGATGTTGTCTGCGACGGTCATGTGCGGGAAGAGCGCGTAGGACTGGAACATGATGTTCACGGGCCGCCGGTAGGGCGGGACACCGGCGAGGTCCTGCCCGCCCAGCAGCACGCGGCCTTCGCTGGGCGTCTCGAAGCCCGCGAGCATGCGCATGAGCGTGGTCTTGCCGCAGCCGGAGGGGCCGAGCAGCGCGAAAAATTCCCGCTCATAGATGTCGAGGGACAGGCCGTCGATCGCGGTGACGTCGCCGAAGCGCCTGGTCACGTTCTGAAAGCGGATCAGCGGAACGGCGGCGGGGTCCGTCCACGGCGAGAATTCACGGCCAGCAGCTTCGGACGCAGGCAGCGGCTCGGATCGGCTGGTCAATCTCTGTTGGCCCTCCCCTCTCGCATCGCGAGTGTTAGCGGGGAAGTTTGCGATACTCAACATCCGCTCATTCCCGCGAAGGCGGGAATCCAGAACAAGGTTGTCCATGCTTGCGGCTCTGGGTCCCCGCTTTCGCGGGGACGAGCGGAGGATTCTTCATCAACCCGCAAGCTTTTCCGCCGGCTTGCCGGCTGCGAGTATCCCACGCAGCGCGTCGATTTCCCCGTCCTTCGCGTGCAGGCCGAGCTTCGTGCGCCGCCACAGCACGTCGTCGGCGGTCAGCGCCCATTCCTCGCGGCGGAGATAGTCGAGCTCCCGCGCATGCAGGTCGCCGACGAGGCGTGGCCCGAGATCGCCGGCCGATTGCGCGTCGCCCAGCACGGTCCAGACGCGCGTGCCGTAGCTGCGCGCGAGACGGCGGGCGAGCGGCGCGCTCACATAAGGATGCAGCGACACAATCGCCGCCACCAGTTCTTCCACGCCGCCAGCGCCGAGGTCGCCGCCGGGCAGCGGCTCATCGCCGGTCCAGGCGGGGCCGACCACCATCCAGCTTTTCAGGCGGTCGACGACTTTCTCGGCGAGCGAGCGATAGGTCGTGAGCTTGCCGCCATAGATCGACAAGAGCGGCGGCTCGCCGTAGCGGCCCCCGGTGTCGATCCAGTAATCGCGCATGACTTCGGAGGGACGCGTGCGGCCGTCGTCCACCAGCGTGCGGATACCCGCGAAGGTCCATTTCACCGCCGACGGCTTCACCTGCGTGCGGAAAAAGCGGCTCACGATCTTGCAGAGATAGAGAATTTCTTCGGAACTGGCTGTCGCCTCGGTGGAATGCTCGGAGACTTCCACTTCCGTCGTGCCGACGAGCGTGTAATCGCCGCCGTAAGGGATCGCGAACACCAGCCGCCCGTCGTCGTTCGGCAACAGATACGCGCGGTCATGCGCGTGCAGGCGCGGCAGCACGATGTGGCTGCCCTTCACGAGGCGGACGGCGGTGGCGACCTTCTGGCGCAGGATCGTCTCCTGCGTGCGCGCGACCCACGGGCCGGTCGCGTTCACGAGCGCCCTCGCCGTCACGATCTCGCGGTTGCCGCCGCCGGTCTGCAACACGAGCTGCCAGCTTCCGTGCTCGCGCCGCGCGGAGACGCAGCGCGTGCGCGTGCGGATGTCGGCGCCCTTCTCGCGCGCGCCAATCGCGTTCGCGATCACGAGGCGCGCGTCGTCGGCGACGCAATCGGAATATTCGAAGCCGAGGCCAAAGCCTTCCTTCAACGGCGCGCCGGCCGGATCGTCGGCGAGATCGAGCACGCGCGACGCGGGCAAGCCCGGCGTGCGGCCGAACCAGTCATAGAGCCGGAAGCCGAGGCGCAGCTTCCACGGCGCGCGCAAGCCGATATGCGGCAGGACGAAGCGCATGGGGCGCACGAGATGGGGCGCGAGCTTCAGCAGCAGCGCGCGCTCGCGCAGCGACTCGCGCACAAGGCGGAACTTGTAATGTTCGAGATAGCGCAGCCCGCCGTGGATCAGCTTCGTGGACGCCGACGAAGTGGCCGATGCGAGATCGCCTTGTTCCGCGAGCAGCACCGAGAGGCCGCGGCCGGCCGCGTCGCGCGCGATGCCGGCGCCGTTGATGCCGCCGCCAATGACGGCCAGATCATAGAGTTTCATTGCCGCGTTCCGCCGCGCCCGCGCTTCATAGTCTGGGAATGGGTGCCGAATGTGCAAGGCGAGAATTTGGCCGCTTGTCCGTCGTCCCGGAGCCTCGCGCAGCGAGGCATCCGGGACCGTCCAAAGCTCGTTGATGGCGGTCCCGGCTCGCGCTCGCGCGGCTTGCGCCCGCTCGCTTGGCCGGGACGACGATTAAATTTCAAACAGCCGCCCGCGTTCTCGCGGCGGGTTTCGCCCGAGGTTTCGGCAGTGGACCCCTCATCGAATGAGGGGATGGAGCGCCGGTCGGCGCCACATCGTTTGTCGTTCGACGTTTCCTTTCGGAAACGCCACGCCTTCCGGCGCTCCACCGCGGCGTCTCTACGGTCCGGGCCGCGCTTTCGTGCCGGAGACTCCGGCTTTGCTCTGCCGGAAAACTCCGAACGTCCGTCAGCCAAGCTCCTGG
>Ga0307505_10000139_pt1 | contig 90326 bp, 75 predicted proteins | sample 23_S_MG_FD_202183 | JGI IMG/M metagenome (GOLD analysis project Ga0307505, IMG submission 202183) | Soil microbial communities from Populus trichocarpa stands in riparian zone in the Pacific Northwest, United States - 23_S | ecosystem: Environmental > Terrestrial > Soil > Riparian zone > Trees... | reverse complement strand
CCTTCACACTCCTGGATCCACACCGGGATGAAGAACTATGCTGAAGTATCCCCGCTCGATAGGCCCAGCGTTCGATCACGGGGGCAGTGTCGTCAAGCCGCGATCCATCCATATCGAGCATTGGGGTAGCGAATGATCGTACCAACCTTCAAGGATCCAGCGACGCGGGAGTTTTTCGAGCGGTCCGGATACGCCGTGTTTCCGGGATTTGCCAAGAGTCTCGTTCCGGAACTGCTCGCGATCTATCGTGAGATGCTGGCTGTACTGCCGGCATCGGATCCGTATTTCAAAGCCCCTATGACGGGGACGAATTGCATCGCCGACATGGAACTGCGGGCTCGAATTCTCGCCGCCGTCGGTCGAATCGTCGAGCCGGGGATGCACGCCATCCTCGACGATTTTCGCTTGGTCGGCGCCGGATTCAGGGTCAAGCAGGCAGGCCCCGATTCCACGCTGCCGCTTCATCAGGATCCGACCCAGGTGGAGGAAGATCGCCATTGGTTGATGAACTTCATCATTCCCATCGTCGATACCAACCCGGAGAACGGCGCGCTCCAGGTCGTTCCGGGCAGTCACAAGATCATGCCGACCCTGCGCAGTCTCGACCTCGAAGATCGTGCCGAGCTGTGGAACCTCGACGAAGTCATCGAGCCGCTGACCGAAACCATTCCGATGCGCGCGGGCGATGCGATCTTCTATCCGCAGGCGCTCCTGCACGGTTCGGGTGCGAACCTCACGAACGAGGATCGCCCGCTGATCCTCGGCACGTTGGTGGCGCGTGAAGCGCCGGTGACGGTTTTCTTTCGCAGCCCGGACGATGCGCGCGTTTTTGAGCGCTACGAGGTCCCGGACGACTACTACAACCGGATGGAGGACTTCGATCGGGACCACAAGCTGCGGCCGACGGTCGGCCGCCGGCTCGCGGACGTCGAGGATCCGTACAATCGCTCGCGCGACGAGATCATGGCCGCCTTTCGCGCCTTGAGTCGCTGACGTTAGCGCTGGATCACGGCGCTGGCAGGTCCGAAGTGCGCGGTGAGCGAATGTCGAGTGCTCGCGCGGTCGACCGTCTCCAGGCTGCCGTGCACGATCGCGCCGTTGAAGGCGATCAGGTCCCCTCGCCGAACAGCGGGTGCGGTACACGGAGTACCGTAGCACCGCGCGGTCTCCAGCGTGGCTTGGGAGTAATCGTCGGTCACCATCGAGTGTGCCTGGGCTGGTGAGTGATCGCGGTGGCTGTCCGGGTACAGGTAGAGGCGACCGGCCCCGGCGCCGATATCCTCGAACGCCATCCACATGACGACGATCTTCTCGGCGGAGGGAAGAAAATCGATATCCCTGTGCGGCGTGGTGTTGCCGTTGACCTCGAAGTAGAAGCTGTCGATCAGCACGGACGGCCCGCTCATGAACACCGAGGCTGCCCGTGCGACGTCGCCGTCCGGCGCGAGCAACTCGCCGATGAGCCGCGTGAACCCGCCGAGTTCCGGATGGGGCCAGCGATGCGCGCCCATGAAGCCGTTTTCGATCCGTCCCTGAGCATCGAATCGACTCGGCTCGTCGGCCGAGGTCGGATACCGAGGGAGCGCCCCGGGCCATTTCTTCACCTCCGACTCGAACACCCGGATGATCTCCTGGCATCGGGCCGGGGGTACGAAACCACGCACCACCGCATAGCCGTGCTCCGCGAAGTGATCGCGCGCCGCAGCGGCACTTGTCGCATCGGACGGGAGATTTGGCTCGGGGGCGATCGGAATCGTGATCGTGCCGCCCATGGGGCCTTGGATCTCGAAGCTGTTCTCCCTACCGGTGCCGAACTCCGGCATATCCTGCGTCGGGAGTGTCATGGGTTGATCACGTTCGCCCGGCCCCAGGTGCCGCGTCGCACTCGGGGCCGGGATCGTCATCGCAATCAGGGTTTGGCGGGCTCCGCGGCGTCGACGGGTTTTTCGGGCTCGGGAGCCTTGGTCGGTTCGATCGGCACCGGCGAACCCAGGGGCACGGGCGTCGGCGGCGAGCCCGTCACGACCACGTAGGATCGCACGTCCTCAAGCAACCATTTGCCGTCCTCGAGCCGCACCAGCATCACGGCGTGCCAGGCTTGGCTCACGCCGTCGCCCAAATCCTTGGCTCCCGACAGTTTCACCGATGTGTCGACCAGAGCGCGGTCGGTGCCTATGAGGCGCACCCTCTCGACGGTGCGAACTTGTTTCACGCCGTCCGTGCCCGACCCCTTCATCTTTTCGAAGGTCCTGAGAATCGCCGGCTTCCCAGTGATGAGTTTGCCGCCGTTCTCCGGTCCGCCGAACGTCGCGTCGTCCGCGAAAAGTTCGCCGAGACACTTCATGTCTTGGTTCCCAACACAGGTATCGATTCGGCCGACCGCCGCCTTGATGGCAGCTTCGGCCGAAGGGCTCGCCCCGTAAGCGGGGGCCGCCAACAACACCGCGACAACGAGAATTTCACGCATCATGTCCACTCTCCGGCACTGCGACATCCGAGGTCGCGAGCCTGGTTACCTTGTCCCTGCATACGTTTTGCACGCAAGTTGTGTCAAGGACGAACCTCGGCGCGAGAGATCTGTGCGCGGCCGCGGCGCGAGCCCACGGCCTATTGCTTTGACAGTTTCGGATGCGAGTGTGTATCGATGCCTCGCGGCAGCACGAGAGCCAAGCCAATGTCCTCCAGTGGTAACAGGATTCCCGTCGTCGACCTCGGGTTGTTCCGCCGCCCGTTGCCCGACGTCGATGCGGTGCCACGTATTCGTATGCTTCAGCAACTCGCGGACGCGTGCAGTTCCTGCGGCGTCTTTTACCTCGAAAACCACGGTGTGCCCGAGGACTTACTCGGGCGCGCCCTCGCGCGGTTCGATGCGTTCTTCGATCTGCCGGTCGAAGAGCGCATGGAGATCGCGGTTCCACCGGGCCAGGCATGTGGGTACGAGCCACTCGACGACACCCGGGAGCTGAACGACTCTTTTCATTGCGTGTTTGGAATGGACGAGTTCCCCGAACTCGAGGCTCTTCTCCACACGGGTCCGAATCGGTGGCCCCGTCGACCGGCGGGGATGGAAGAGTCGGTGCGCGAGGTGGTTGGCGCGCTGCACCGCGTCGGAGTCGATGTGATGTCGTCTCTCGCGCTTTCCGTGGGTCTCGCCGCGGATCACTTCGATCCAATCATCGGCGCGCTACACGGTTCGATCCGCGCACGCCGTTATCCGCCGCAGCTGGATCATACAGGCAGGGTCGGAACCAACGCGCACGTCGACGGGTTGCCCCTTGCTTTCATCGTGCAAAATGACGTGCCTGGCCTCGAGACCGAAATTCCGGGTATTGGTTGGATCCCGATCGAGCCGCGTCCCGGCGCGATCGTCTGCCAGTTGGGCAGTCTCTTCACGCGCTGGACGAACGGCCGCTACGTGCCAAACCGTCACCGCGTGATCAACGCCGATCCGACCCGCGAGCGCCGCTCGGTGATCTACTGGTTTCCGATCCACCCGGACGCGACGATCGAATGCCTGCCGACCTGCTGCGGGCCCGACGACCCCCCTCGCTACGGCCCGATCCGTTACGCAGACTATATCGCCGAATGGGTGAGGAGCTTCGCGGACGAAGCGTAGCCGCCCGTGAGAAAGCGCCGGGGTGGCGGTTTTGATTGATACCCTGCCGCGCCGGGGTGTACCGTTGGCGATCGGCGGGACGGCGACAGGGACTTCCGATCGTGAAGCGTCACAGAAAAATGCCAACGGAAAAGGAATTGCGCGCGGTGGGCTTCCCGCCGGAGCGGTTGCGTTGACCCTGCAGGCGGCAAGCACCGACCCTCCCGAGGCCCTGCGGGCGAACGTGTTTCGCATCGCGATGGTCAGCGCCTTCGGCACGAGCAAGGGCGGTTACTTCTCGGACGTCCTGCTCGGGCTGCTGTGCAGCGACGCCCGCGCGCTGGGTCACGACGCCACGATGCTGCGCGTCTACTACGACGGGACGAACCGCGAGCGCGACGACGAGGTGTCGGGCCGACTCGCCGACTGGTTGGTCGAACAGCGCATCGATCTCGTCGCCACCGACCGGGTTCTCGACACCGATCCTTTCGCCCAGTGGAAGCGGCGCCGCCCCGGCGCGCGGATGCTGCTGCTGCCGCCACCCGAAGGGATGGGAAGCGTCCTGCCGGCCGACGCCGCGCTCGGCTATCGCCCCTACGAGCGGCGCAAGGAGCAGGCGGAGATGGGCGACGAGGTGCGACGCGCTTTCGCGCTGTGGCTCGCCACCGGCCTCGCGTCGCCGCGCGAGCTCGACATCCCCGGTCTCTCGGAGGTGCGCGACGGCCAACCGGAGTCGCCAGCGCGGTCGTTGCTCGAGGCCTCGGGAGCGAGTCTCGAGTTCCGGCCCGTCGTCGCATACGACGTGATCACGGCGACCGGCGACGTCGAGATCGCGCCGGCGCCGTACACCGTCTTCGGCAACGGCGGTTGTCCCTACAGTCGGGACGTCGCGCAGGCGGCACCGTATCGCGATCTGGTGGCGCTCGACGACGGCGAACTCCTGCGCAAAGGGTGCGCTTTCTGCACCATGGGGGGCGACTACGACAAGCGGTCCGACGCGGAGACCGTGGCCTCGGTGCTGCGCCAGGTGACGTACCTGACCGAACACCTGCCCGAGCCGCATTCGTTCGTGCTCACCGACCAGCACCCGTTGCGCTACCTGCCGATGCTGCTCGAGCGCGCCGAGAGCGACGGACTGCGCGCGGTCACCTGGCTGCTCGAAACGCGCGCGGACTGGCTGGTCGAGAATCGCGCCGCCCTGGAAAAGAGCATCCTCGTTGCCGGCCGTACGGGCACGCGGCTCGAACTGTTTTTGATGGGATTCGAGTCGTTTTCGAACGAGGATCTCGAGCGCTACAACAAGGGCACGACGGCGGACGTGCTGCTGGCGGCGGTGAACCTGGCGCGCGAGCTCGCGCGCGCGCATCCGCAACACTTCGGCTATACGCGCGAGCGAGGCCACAGCTTGATCTTGTTCCATCCCTGGACGTCACCGGCGAGCCTGCTCGAGTCGGGGCAGGCGCTGCGGGCGCACGGGCTCTCCGACTTCTTCCACGACATCACCCGCAACCGCCTCCGCATGTACCCTCGTCTGCCGATCTACGCTCTTGCCAAAGCCGAAGGCCTCGTCGCCGACGATTGGGCAGGCGCGGCGGCGTCGCAGACGGCGCGGTCGAAAGGGTACAGCGTCGACATCGCCTGGCGATTCGCGGATCCGCGTGCGGCGATCGCCTACGAAGCCTGCCGCCTGCTCCGGCGGCGGCTCGGCGGCCAGACGGAGATCAGCCAGCTCGTCTCGGTGGCGCAATGGGCGGAGAGTTTCGAGCGCGAGGATGCGGCGGACGTCGCCGCGGCGACGCGCGCGCTCGAAGTCGGCGTCGACGGGCTCACCAAGAGCTTCGAAGAACTCCTGTCGGGTTCGTGTGGCGATCGCGCCGTCTCCGTCCTTTTTGCCGGTGCCTGCAACAACGCGTGCAACGGCTGCGAGAATACCGATCGCTTTCTGCCGGATGACGCCGCGGCGCTGCGCGAGCGGGTGGACGAGGCGCGCGGACAAAGTCTGCCGCTGATGCTGGCCGGTCGTGAGCCGACGTTGCATCCGGACTTCGTGTCACTCGTCGCGCAGGCGCGCGGGGCGGATGGGCGTCGCGTCGGTGTCACGACGAACGGACGCAGGTTCGCATACGGGCGGTTCACCGCGGAGGCCGTCCGCGCCGGGCTCACCGACGCGTCGGTCAAGGTCTTCGCGGCGCACCAGGCCGCGGCCGACGCGATCGCGCGGGTCGACGGCGCGTTCGCGCAGGCGATGGCGGGAATCGATAACCTCGTTCGCGCCGGTGTGCGCGTCGAGATCCGCGTTCCTCTGCACGAACGAGCGCTCGAGACCCTGTCCGGGTTCGCCGCGCTGGCCGGCGCGCACCGCGTCGCGACCATCCGCGTCGAAGCGGCGCTGGTCTCCCTGGGCCTCGAGGCCCTTGAAAGAGCCGATGGGTCGTTGCGAGCGCTCGCCGACGCCTGTCGCGCCGCCGGAGTCCACCTCGCCGCTTCTCCGCTGCCGAGCGGGATGCGCGGCTTCGATCGATTGCCGGCGTGACATGGATCCGGGTTTCTCGCAGCCGCCGCGCGACATCGCGCGCATCGATCCGGTCGAACCGGATCGCTTCGAGCGCGACTTTCGGCGCCCGCGCCGCCCCATCGTGCTGCGCGGATTGATCCCGTCGCGCGAGCTGTCGCGGTGGTCTTTTTCCGAACTGCGCGACGCATTGGGCGATCTCGAGGTTCCCGTACACGTCACGCGCGCGGGAGTGGTGACGCCGGACAGGCGGCTCGGTGTGCCTACCGAACCACGGCCGCTCGACGACGTCCTCGGTGAGCTCGGCGGCGGGCGCGCGCCGTCGCTGTACATGATGGCGCGAGTCGACGATCTCCCGGCGACTTTGCGCGACCGGGTCACGACGCCGGTGTACTGCGCCGGCGCTTCGTGGATGTCGCGCAAGTTGTGGCTATCGCCGAGCGGCACGGTGACGATGCTGCACCGCGATGCGGCCGACAATCTCCATGTCCAGTTGATCGGCTCCAAGCGGTTCACGCTCATCGATTCGAAACAGAGCGCGCGGCTCTACCCGAACTCCCTGCTCGACAGCGTGCCGAACGGCTGCAAGGCCGACCTCGACGCTCCCGACTTTGCCCGTCATCCGCGCTTCAGCGATGTGGAGATGGAGCAGACCGATCTCGAGCCCGGCGATGTGGTCTACATTCCGCGCGGAAGCTGGCACCATGTGCGCACGGTCGCCGACAGCCTGTCGGCGAACTTCTGGTGGGCCACCGGGGCGCGGTTGCCGTTGGTCGCCGCGGCCGATCTGTTCAAGCGCCTGCGCGGCATCAGTCGATGAACCCATGACCGCGCGCACCAGTTCTCCGGTCGACATCCCCCGCATCGCTCCGCCGTCGGCGGCGGTGTTCGAGTCCGACTTCGTGAAGGCGTCCCGCCCGGTGATTCTGCGGGGCGCCATCGCCGATTGGCCGGCGATGACGAAGTGGTCGCTCGACTACTTCAAGGAATCGTTCGGCGACCGCGAGCTTCCCGTCGTGCGCGAGAAGGACGGAGTCCCTTACGATGCCGCGAGCGGCCTGCACTACGAGCGCATCCGCTTCGGCGACTACTGCGACCTGATCGCGGACGACGAGCCGCATGATCTGTTCATCACCGTGCGGGTCGACGAGCAACTGCCGGAGTTGTTCGACGACATCCGCCAGCCGGTGTACACGGCGGACACGCCGTGGGCGCGGTCGCGATTCTGGCTGAACGCGCCTGATACCAAAGGGCCGCTGCACCGCGACCTTCCCGAGAACCTGTACGCGCAGATCGCCGGCCGCAAACAGTTCCTCCTGCTCGATCGGCGGCACACGCGGATGGTCTACCGGCATCCATTTTACTCGGGGGTGCCCAACTACAGCCCGGTGGACGCGGAGAACCCGGATCTGGCGCGTTTTCCGCGGTTCCGCGGCGCGCCGCTGTTGCGCGCGGTGGTCGAGCCCGGCGACCTTCTCTTCATCCCCAGTTTGTGGTGGCATCAGGCTCATTCCCTGAGTACGACGATGTCCATCAATCTGTGGTGGCTGCGCGGTCCGATGGTGGCGGTGGCGCGATTGGCCGAGGTCTACATGCGGATGCGAGGCCTGAACCTTTGACACATTCACCGGGTGACAGATTGGTCAGCGAGGAACAGCGGCGCGAACTCGACGAACGCGGGTTCTACTTCACCGACGTTCTCTTCAGCGAGGCCGAGATCGCGCCCGTGCGCAGCGAGTGCCTGCGCATATACCGGGCCTCGATCGAGGAGATTCCGGCGAGCAATACCGTCCACCGGCACAAGCAGGGCGTGCGCCCGTTCCTGCCGACCCTGCACGAGCACAGTGAGATCATCGCCCGTTTTCAGCGCCATCCGGTGTTTCAGGATCTGACCCGGGAGATCATCGGGCCGGATGTGGATCAGACCTGGAGCCAGGGCTGTCTGAAGCTTCCAGATGTCGGAGCGTTCACCCAGTTCCCGTATCACCAGGACGGCAAGTTCGCCGAGATCGACCGACTCGATTCCGGTATCTCGTGTTTCCTCGGGCTGGGACCGTTGTCGCCGGAGAACGGTACGCTCTTCTTCGCCGAGCGTGCGCACGACCGGGCGCTGCCGCACACATGGGATGAACGGCTCGAATGGTGGTCGTGCGCGGTCGACGAGTTCGAGTTGGTCGCCGGGACGCTGCTCCCGGGTCAGATGATCGTCTATCGCTTGATGACGCCACACGGCAGTCCGCCCAACCTGACCGACCAGATGCGCGAGGCCTTCCTCATCACCTTCAACGTCCCCGGAATCCGCCTCGTCGAGTCGGGTGAGCTCTTCGGCGACCAGAGGCCGCTACTGCGCGGCGGGCAGCTTGCCTGACGTGTCGGCGATGACTCGTCCTGTCGGTGCGATGATCTTCGACATCCTGATTTGGACCCTTCATGGGTAGATCGGTCCGGTTGACCTATTCCCGACTGGCGACGCGCCTGTTCCTTCAGGGACGATGGGGAACCCTGGCGCAGGCCGGTTGGACGGCGTGGTCGATCCGCGGTGGAGTCCGCGACGGACGTCCCCGCGGTGGGCCCATGGCCTGCGCGCTCTTCTTGACGTACCGCTGCAACAACAACTGCTTCATGTGCAACACCCTGGACGTGGCGCGGGAGTGGAAGCGCAAGGGCTTCCGCGAAATGGACGGAGCTCAGCTCAGTCGTCTCATCGATGGGATCGCGGATCTTGGTGTTTCGGTCCTGAGCCTCACCGGCGGGGAGCCGCTGCTCCACCCGGACGTCATCGAGATCGTCACGCGTGCACGGGCGCGAGGCCTCATCGTGCACCTCAACACGAACGGCATGCTGGTCGACGAGGCCATGGCCGAGCGGCTCGTCGGCGCTGGCTTGGATTCCGTCAACCTGTCGCTCGACGGCGCGGTGGCCGAGACCCATGACCGGTTGCGCCGGACGCGCGGAGGGTACGACAGGATCGAGGGGGCGATCACCCATTTCCGCAAAGCGCGGGGTCGAGGGCTCGGCCCCACCATCAACGTCGTGAGTGTGATCAGTAGCGAGAACCTCGCCGAGATGCCGGCCATCGTGGCGCTGACCAAGCGCTGGGGCGCGGACTCCATCGGCTTGATGCCGGCCCAGTTCTTCGCCCTGCCGGAGATGCGGCCACTCGGCGATTCCGGCATCACCCCGGCTCAGCTAGAAGCGCTCGACGGTTTCTTGGATGAGCTGAAGGCCGATTCGTTCGTGGACTCTTCGGAAGGCTATCTCGACCTCTTTCGCGATTGCCTGATGGGAAAGCCCTCGCCGCTGGAATGCATGGCCGGATACCACACGCTGACCGTCGATTGTTTTGCCAACGTGTACCGCTGCTTCCCCTTCGGCCTGATGGGTGTGGAACCCCATCCCCTGGGCGAGCGCACAATCCCCGAGTGGTGGGCCTCCGTGGAGGCGGACAACCTCCGCGAGGAAACCCGGGCCTGCGATGCCTGCTACTGGAACTGCCACACCGAGGTGAACCTCATGCTGCCGCAGCGGCCCCGCCCATCGCTTGGTGCGATTGGCTGACTCGAACACCGCCGCGGCATCATTGCCGCGAGCATGCGCGCGAGGTTTTCCGCAGTACCTCGACCCCGGTTGTCGCTCCCCGTTATCGCTTGACTCTTGAATCGAGCCGACGTTACTCGTCGGGTCACCGGCGATGAGACAGCGAAGGCGGCGATCATGAATACGTTCAAGGCGAGGAGCGGCAAGCGCCGTCGCCTACCTGCGGATGCGGTTCGCGTCGGCTTCAACTACCTCACCGCGGTGTACGGCGGCGACCGTGTTCCGCCGCCGGCGCCCGCGGCGCTTCTCATCGGCATCACCAACAAGTGCAACCTGCGCTGCGATTTCTGCTTTCACGCCGGCAACGACATCCCAACGGGATTGCGGCGCCCCAAAGGCCTCATGACCGAGGAGCGCTTTGCCGCGATCATCGACCAGGCTCGCGGCTGGTGCACGCATCTCCACTTCGGATTGTTCGGCGAGCCGACTCTGCATCCACGCTTTCTCGACTTCGTGCGCCTCGCCGTCGAGGCGCAGCTCACCGTCGCGGTCTTTACGAACGGCACCCTGCTCGATGCCGAGCGCGCACGCGAACTCGTGGAGATCGGCCCGGCCAGCGTCACCTTCTCGTTGGAGGGCCACACGCCCGAGGAGTACACTCGCTTGCGCGTTGGTTCGCGCTGGGACGGGGTGATGGACAACCTGCGCGGACTCGTGGCCGCCAAACGCGCCGCGGGTCGCCGCTGTCCTGTGATCGTCGCCCGTGGCATTGCCCTGGAATCGCTCGCGGGGCAGCGGCGCGCCCATGCCGACTACTACCGTGCGATGGGGGTGGATCAGGTGATGTGGATGCCGGCCGCGAATTGGTCGGGTTCGCTGCGCGGTCCGCAGGGTAGCGTGCCGGCTTCGGTGCCGCCGGAGCGCACGCAGCGGTGCACCTTCCCCAGCCTTCAACTCGGCATCGATTGGGATGGCACGGCCGTTCCTTGCTGCGCCGACTTCAACGCCAAGAACGCACTTGGCAACGTGGACGTGACGTCGCTGCGCGATCTTTGGAACGGTGCGGAACTCGCGGGGTTGCGCCGCTCGCTTGCCACCTGCAGTCGCGACCACATCGATGCGACGACGGGTTGCGCGGGATGCAGCTCTCTGAGTCAGCCGGCCCTGTCCCTGGAAAAAAAGCTACAACTCGTGCAGATGGCGATCGGCGAATTCGGCGCGCAGTTCGCGGACGGATAACGTCGAACTCACCACAGTCACGGGGCCCGCGAACGGGTACATGAAGACAGTAAAAGTTGAGGAAGGAGGATCTGCGGGCTTTTGCCCGCGGGTCCGAGCCCACCGGAGCGCGAAGCGCGCACGGGGGCAATTTTCGAAACAGAGGCACGGAGAGCACAGAGAAGTAAGGGATCGAAGAGACTCGGCCGCCCGGCCGCGAACCCCATCCTCAGTAAGGTTCGATGTCAATGATTCGATCCGCGTTTCGTCGGTTTCCTCTCTGTGCTCTCGGTGTCTCTGTGGTGAGGTTTTGTCGATCTGGTCGCTTGGGATCAGCTCGGCAAGGGGTCGGGGCACGTGCCGACGGACTCGCAAACGAAGCGCCCCAATGGGGGTAGTCGCCGGATGCTTTCGCGGAGCGCCGTTTCCCCGGGGCGTGTCTCGAGAAAGTCGGGCGGGTATTCCCTCAACGGCAATCGGCTCGGAGCCGGGGTGAGCACGATTCGACCCGACCGGCCGCCGCTCCGTTCGATTATGACGTGGCGTGCCGGCAAGTCGCCCCGGTAGGCTACTCCCTCCACACGGGCGATCATCCACGGGGCGACACCAACCAGACCGACGATGTCGATGTGGCGCTCCGGGTCCTCGCCGGTGATCTCGACGGGGAGCTCCCAGGTAAAGCTTCGGGAGAAACCATCCACGATCGCGGAGCGCGCCTCGCCCAGCGCTGGGAACGAGCGATCCCGCAGATCTCGAAACGTCCCTCCGTAACCGATCGAGGCCGACTCGATCTCGACGCAGTCCGGCTTCCGCTCCGCCGTCGCTTCAAAACAGACTCGCGATGGCGCGAGGCGAACCCAGCTGTCGAGCGGTAGGATCCACGCACGGCGGCCGAGTCCGAAGTCCACCTCTTCGCCGCTGGCTGGGACGGCGCCGTCTGGTCGATTGCGCTCCGCGAACGCCACGACGCGCACATCCGCCATCGGCCGCTCGAACGGCCCGTCCGGGCTCGGAGCGAAGACGGAGAGGGCGCCCATGAGATCCAGGCTTTGCGGCCCGCGAAGGTGCCTTTGCACGTCGGGAAAGGTGTAACCCTTCGCCCAGAGGTGACGTGCGAGAATCTCCGCCTCTCGCATTGAGTAGTCGGGCAGCGACACGGTTCCGGTCGACATTCCGAACCGCCACACGGCACCGAACGACAGATGCGTGGCAAGCAGGAGAACCGGTATTGCCAGGGCTGCGATGCGGCCCGCCGCTCCGTGGGCACGCAATCGGCGCAGTCCGAGCCCAACCAGGATCGCCAGCGCCGGAAACGCAAAAAGGAAGTAATGCGGCATGGCCGTTTTGCGGGTGATCACCGCACCCGCCATCACCTCGGCCGCGACCAACCCGACGATACCGAGAAGGAGAAAACGGCGCCGCTGTCCGATGTCGAGCTTCTGCCAGCTCGGCCGCCATCGAATGCCGATCAGGGCGACGACGATCAGAGCCCCCGTCGCCAACGCCACCACTTCGGGATGGCGAAGGATCGTTTTCGCGTTGTTGACCCAGCCGTTGAACGACATCAGTAACGCAGCAGCGATGGCGCTCGCGATGCCCAACAATGGCCCGCGAATCGGTTGCCGGCACGCCAGAAACAACGTCATCACGAAGACTGGAACGCCGAGGAGCCCGATGACGTGAAATTCGCCTGCGAAGGCGACACCCACTCCACAAATGCAGGCAGCCCGCGTCGTTCCAGTGGTGGCCAAGTACAGCAATCCCAAAGTCGACGCGACGAGGGTCGGCGGGCACAGGTACCCAGGCGTCGCAATCGGATACACGAACACGATCAGCATGATCGGCAGTAAGACCGCCGCAGGCACCCAGCCGATGTCTTCGCCAAAGTGTTTGCGCGCAGCCCGATCGAAAAGAGCAAGGCTCAGCGCCGTTATCAAAATCATGATGACTTGTTGCCCTACCGGTCCGAGCCCAATCGCAAAGGTGGCGGCCAGGAAGCGCGTAAACAGCTCGGGCTGGCGGATGCCAGGGAACGTCGTCCCACACCCGCCGTTGAAGATGCCGAACTCCATGCCGTCGCGGCCGAGGAGCATGTCTTCGGTGGTTTCGTTGTAGACCGGCATCCAGCCGCCCACCGCGATCATGTAGATCGCGGTGAGGAGAGCGACCCATAACCCGCGGCTGATCCCGCGATCGCGATCCTGCTGACTCACGTGCGGCATGACAGCTGTCGAGTCAGGCAACGTGCTGGGGCTTCTCGGCCCGCGCGGCGGCGGGCCTGTGGAGCATCGTGCGGAGCTTGATCGCGATCTCGCGGATCGCCCGGTCGAGTTTCGTCTCCTGCACGCCGTGTATCGCGTTCGCGATCAGGCGCCAGACCCTGGTCGGGTGGTAGAGGTAGGAGATCCCGAAGAACTGGATCAGCCCCCAGTACTTGAAGAACAGCAAGCGCCGTGCGGAGAAGTTCGGGTTCCAGGAGCGCACGTTGAGCAGGCTGGACGCGCTCGTCATCCAATAACAGTACTCGTCGTCGACCGGGATGGGCGCGATGGCGTTCGCCGTCTCGAACAACTCCGTACCGGGTAGCGGCACGAAGGTGTTGAGCGCGACTTCGTGCACACCGATCCGAGCCATGCGCCGCATGAAGGCGAAGGTGAGTCGGATGTCCACCGCCTCCTCCTGCGGGAAACCGATGATCATGAACAGGCAAACCTTCACCCGGGCCGCGAGGGAGTCCCGCACGGACTGTTCGAGGTGGTCGAGGTTCACCTTCTTCTCGATGGCCTTGAGGATGCGGTCGCTGCCGCTCTCGGGCGCGTAGGTCACGTGGTGGCAGCCGGACGCCTTGAGCAGCGCGGGCACCTCGCCGTCGATCGCCTCGGAGCGGGTGCCGATCGGCAGTGACCAGGTGATGTCGAGCTTGCGGTCGATGAGTTCACGGCAGAAGGCGATGATCCAGTCCTTGCGCACGATCGGCGTCAGGTCCTGGAACTGGAAGTCGCTGGCGCCGTAACGGCGCATGTACTCCTCCATCTCGTCGGCCACCTTCACCGGGTCGCGCGGCTTCCACACCTGCGTCCACATCGTCGGCGACGAGCAGAACGTGCAGCGGTAGGGACAACCGCGCGAGGCGATGATGAGCATCGTGCGGCCCGCGGACGGCGCTTGGAACGCGGCGTTGTCCATGTAGACCACGGGATCGACCAGATCCCACGCCGGCCACGGCAAGACGTCGGGGTCGGCGATGCGCGCGCGTTTCGCCGTCTTGAACGGCGTCCCGTCCTGACCGCGCAATGCGAGCCCCGGGATCTCGCTCAGTTCGCGTCCCGTTTGAAACGCGTCGAGCAACTCGACGAGCGTCATCTCTCCCTCACCCAGCACGCAGCAGTCGGCCGGCGTCTGGCGGAGTACGGTGTCGTACATGGAGGTCACGTGCTCGCCGCCGGCGATGAGCCGCGCCGTGGGGAAGGCCTCTTTGAGACGGATCATCAGCTCGCGCACCATCGGCCAGGCGTGCGTGAACATGCAGGTGACGCCGATCACCTCGGCGTCGCTCGGCACGCGGGCGACAATCTCGTCGAAGTCGAGGCCCTGCATGAGCCGGTTCTCGCGGCGCGGCCAGACGCGGAGCGTCCGCAGGGCCCCGCCGATGGCGTCCACGATGCTCGGCTCGTGGCCGTGCTGGCGCGCGTAGGCGGCGAGGTAGGCGATGCCGAGCGGCGGCTGCGTGATGGTGGTGTAGTTGTCGATGCCCATCAACGCAGGTGGCTGCACGAAGACGATCTTCATGACGGCGGCCACAGTGGCGCGGCGCGGCGATCGGCCGCCGCCAGCGGCGGGGCAACCTCGGGAACGCGTCCGCCGAACATCACGCGGAAGGCAAAACTCCAGGTGGCGCCGCTCTTCGTCATGGCGAGACGGAGCAGATCGCCGGCGTGCCGCGCGAAATACGCCGGCCGGAGATAGAACCGGCGCCTCGCCCGGTGGATGGCGTCCATGACGACCGATTCGTCCAAGCCGTTGCCGCGCAGAAGGTAGTACGAGTACTCCATCCGCGACCAGTCTTCGCTCGCCAGCCATCCGTGGCGCTTGGCCTTCTCGTACAACGCGGTGCCCGGATAGGGCACGGCGGGGTAGAAGTTCGCGAAATCCGGATCGATCGAGATCGCGTAGTCGATGGTGCGATCGAGTGAGGCCGGCGTCTCGCCGGGATACCCGAGGATGAAGAAGGTGAACGACCGGATGCCGGCGGCGCGCATGTTGGCCAGCGCAGACGCGATCTTCTCGCCCTCGAGACGCTTCATCATGTGCTGGCGCGTCTCCTCGGATTCGGTCTCGATGCCGAGCGCCAGCATCCAGCAGCCGGACTGCCGGAGTCGGCGAACGAACGACAGGTCGACGAGGTTGTCGGCCCGCGCGTTGCCGATCCACTGGATGGGAAGTCGGCGCGCGATCAGCTCTTCGCAGAAAGCGCCGAACGTTTTGACGTTCAAGGTGACGGTGTCGCCCCAGAGGTAGAAGACCGTCACGCCGAAGCGGCGGTAGCCCCACTCCATCTCGTCGACGATCGCCTTGGCGCTGCGCTCGCGGAACTTGTGGCCCTGGTGGATCGGCGCGACGCAGAAGTCGCACGAGTACGGACAGCCGCGCGACGTCTCGACGATCATGTACGGACGGCCGACGATCGGCACGCGGTAGCTGTCGAGAGCGACGAGATCCCACGCCGGGAACGGCGCTTCCGGGAAGCCGGTAAAGCTGCCGCGCTCGCGGTGCGGCACGATGCGGCCGTCCGCGCGGAAGGTCAGCGATGGAATCCTGTCGAGCTGATCGATCGACTCGAGCGCCGCCAGAGCGACGAGCCCGTCTTCCGGTTCGCCGACGAACATTCCATCGACGGCGGGCGCGCGCTCCATCGACGCCTGCGGTGTCGTCGACGCATGCGGGCCGAAACAGAACAGAGGGGCGCCGTAGTGTTCCTTGAGCTGGCCCAGGGCCGTGGCGTCGGCGTCGAGTGTCGGCGTCGTGCTGGGGAAGACGATGAGGGTCGGAAGATAGCCGGCGCGATCGAGGTCGGCGATCAAGTCGCCGACGCTTTGCCGGGCGGCAGTGAGATCCGCCAGTCGGACATCGCAGCCCCGTTCGCGCAGTAGCGCGGCGACGAGCGCGAGCGTGTACGGCGGTTTGGTCGTGCCGAGGACTTCCTCGCGCTCCTGGCAACGGCCGAGCCGAGTGAAGGCGATCCCGTCGACCAGCGGCGGATTCACCAGCAACACGCGGGCGCCGAGGATCATGCGGGTTTACTTTCGGCCCGCCTCAGGAGGCGCGCGCGACCGGTTCCCGGGTTCGATCCCGTACCGCCGACGTCGACACGATCCACCATCTTTTGGATACGCCCCCTTGCCAAGTCCGATGCGGAGAGTCTGAATGCGATGCGAGAGATGTCAGGCCAAATACGATGCGAACGATGAATACGGCAACTAGAAATATTGATCGGATGTCTTCGGAGTGACGCGGCACCAGTTTCGAAGCGCGCAGGATCGGATCGTATTGTGAACCGGATTCGGCTTGCAAGCGTCTTGCGTACGGGAGACTACGGACCGACTCTTGAACGTCTTGGTCGGTATGATTCCCTTGACCGCTCGCGATGCCGCATCGACCGTTGGAGCACTCCGATGTCCTCTAAGACCGACTTCGTCCAGGACGACGCGTACGCGAAGCACTTCCACCGCTATCAGGACATCCTCAAGCGGCTACTCAAACAGGATCCCGGCCGCGGTGAATTCGATCTCCCGTTGGACGCGCTCATCGTCGACGCCGGTTGCGGCTACGGAGAGTTCCTGCACCAGCTCACGGCTCGGGGGTACACCCGCCTGGTGGGTGTCGAACCGGACCCGTTGTGCCGCGAGGGGGCCCGCGCCGCGGGTCTGGATGTGCGGGAGGGTATCCTCACCGACACGGGGCTGCCCGATGAGTTCGCGGACGCGGTCGTCGTCAACGAGGTCTTCCACCACATCGCCGATTACGCGCGGGCGTCCGCCGAACTGGCGCGCGTCCTCAAACCCGGCGGAGTCCTCTGCTTCTCGGAGCCGCGCAACAGCCTGCAACGCAGGGCGATGGATTTCCTCACGTTCGACGTGCCGCTTCGCAAGATCATCCCGGTGGTGGAGATCCGCTATCAGGTCTTGATCCTGGAGATGCAGACCGGGTTGTATCCGAAGTTTCTGCGCGAGCAGGCGGCGTTCTACGCGGCCATCGAAAAGAACTTCGAGCGGCTATGGCTCGAAAACGGGCACTTCTTCCAGTTCGGTAAGTACCGCAAACGAACGACTGACTCATCACATGTTGCACGCGTGTGAACAGCCCGTCCGACCTCCCCGCATCACATGCGAGGACAGGACCGGGATGAGGGGTTCAACGGGGTTCGCGGCGACTACGATAGCCGGGTTCGCGGCGAGCCGCAGTCCGCAGTGTAAACAGTTGCTCGCCGCCCGCTAACCGCGCTACACGGGAAGGCCGTAAGCGGGCAAAGCAGGCTGGCCAATGGCTGAAGCAGCGACGAGCTCGCAGCTTTGGTTCTCCCGGCTCGCACTTTCGACTTTGACGAGGAGAAAACCGTGGAACCGCAGCACACCGAACCTCTGGAGATGGCAACGCAAGAGGCCGTTCTGCGATACGCGCGTGGGCCTTACTATGGCGCGGCCCTCATTGCCGCGGTCGAGACCGGCGTCTTCGAGGAGATCCACAGCCGGGAGCACCAGGGCGAGGGTGGGCACACCGCGAGCACGCTCGCGGCCTCCCTGGGACTCGACCCGACCGCCACCCGGGAAGTGGTGGACGTCCTGTGCGCGATGGGTCTCCTTCAGTGGACGTCGGCCCAGACGCTGGCACTTGCTGATGCCGCGCGGCGCCACCTGCTCACGGACGCTCCGGATCCCCTCGTGGGATACGTCCGCGGCATTCTGGCGCCAGTTGCGCTGCGCGGCCTGGTTCACCTCGAGCAGCGACTGCGTACCGGTTCCCAGCCGGAACTGGCACCGGAGGACGACACCGCCCTGCAGGAGCATCCGACGCGAAACGCGAAGGCCTCGATCGACGTCTCGCGTTCCTTCGCGCGAGAGGTGCTGCAGGTGTTGTCGACTGCGGCCCCCTGGGTGCTGCGGCCGCGACCCGGTAGCGATACCCTCAAGTTTGGCGACCTGCCCTGCGGGGCGGGGGTGTATGGAGCCGAGGTCGCCCTCGCGCTGCCACCCGGTTCGGTAGAACTGACCTTCTACGACGTCGCCTCAGTCCTGTCCCAGGCCGCAGAGAATCACCGCACCCTCTACCCGGAGGAGGTAGTGAACCGCTTCAAGTACTTCGGTGGGGATGCCATAGAGCTGTCACGTCAACCGCCAGAGCCCGAGTCGTACGATGTGATCCTATCGTCGTTGACCTACCACTTGTGGTCACCCACGTCGGAACCCGCCAGGGCCTTTACGGACATGTACTATCGACTCGCAAAACCAGGCGCACAGTCGGTCCTCGTGGTGCACGAGTTTTTGCGTACGGATGGCGTCGCTCGAGACGAAAGCCGTGCCCTACCCTGGCTGCTGGAGCTCGGCCTGCACGATAAGTACTGGGCGTGGCACGTCGACGAGATGGTGCAGCACCTTCACGAAAGTGGATGGCGCAACATCTCCGTCCTCGGCGACGTCGCAATGACCGGGGCATTGATCCTGCTGGCCATCAAGCCGTAGCTCCACGCGCGCCCTCAATCGAAACTCTTCTCCGCTACTGCGCGCCGACCACCCCGAGCGAGTACAGCATCCGCAGCGTGCGCTCCATCACCTCGCGGCGCTCGAGCTTCTTGTTGCCGAAGCGGATGCGGCCGGGCTCGAGCGACGCCGCCAATTCCGCGACCGTGCGCGTACCGTCGAGGCCGCGCACCATCTCGCTGAGCCAGTCCGGCGCATAGACGTGTCTGGGAAAGCCTTTGTGTTTTGGATCGGCAAAATCCAGGCGGCGCATGGGAATCATGCGCCCGGTCCCGTGGATGGGGATCACCGTTTCTTCGACCACGGGCTCGCGCAACAGGATGGGCCGGCTGTCGTCGGCGAGCGACTTGCCGCCGAAATCACCCGGGTCACTGAACGCGATCGGCGCGTCCTCGGCGTTGCCCATGTCGAAGATGCGGCGCATCGCGACCTGGCCGAAGTGTTGGGTCGCTTCGTGGAAGACGTAGGTGTTGACGCCGTACCCGAACGTCAACGCCATGAACGCCTCGCGATCGGTGATGTCCGCCGGCAACGTCTCGCGCTGGATCAAGTCCCGGGCCGTGCGCCAGTAGTCGCTGCGGTCGCCGTTGAATCGATAGAACGTATACAGCATCGCGGCGAAGGCCTCGTAGTAGGTCCGCATGTGCCGCGCGTAGCCGCCCAGCACGACTTCCTCTGTCGCGCCGACCGCTCGCTCGTCGAGCAGGGTGCCGATCGCGTAGGCGGCCAGTTGCGCGCCGGTCGCCGCCATGAACACGCCAAACGTGAACAGCGGGTCGAGGAATCCGCCCGCGTCACCGACCAGCGCGTAGCCGGGACCCCACCATCGACTGTGAAAATAGTTGAAGTCGCGCTCCGCCATCACCTTCGCCGGAGCGTGCGTGTGGTGGACCAAGGTCGCGTTCCGCAACCAGCGGGCGACTTCGGGAACGTCCTGCAACGCCGCGCGGTAGTAACTCTCCAAGTCTTCGTCTCTGCCGCGCTTCTTGAACGTCTCGGCCGGCGTCACATATCCGACTGAGACCACGCCGGGGCGGATGGGGATGTACCACACCCAGCCCTCGGGGGCGCTGATGACGCCGATCGCCGCGGGATCCCAGCCGACGGTGTATTCGGGGTCGAAGTCGGCGTTTTCCCAATAGCCGAAGACCGCCATGTTGCGAACGATCGAGTCGAAGACGCGATCGCCGATGCGATGGGCGAGCACTCCGGCGCGGCCGCTTGCGTCGACGACGAAGCGGCTGTCGAGTTGCCGCGACTCGCCGTCCTGCTCGATGCGAACGCCGGTGGCGCGTTCTCCGTCGAAAAGCACCTCCGCGACGGATGCGGGCTGGAAGATCTCGACGCCCAGTTCCCCGGCGTGCTCGAGAAGGAGCTGGTCGAACTCCGCTCGCTCGACGTGCCACGTGTAGTTCTGCATGCCCTCGAAGTGCGGCCGTCGCCCGGTCGACTCGCGAAACAGAAACGGCCACGGTCGCCGATCGGTGCCCCATACGTACGTGGCGCCGCACTTGCGCAAGAAAGCGGCCTGTTCGACTTTCTCCAGGACGCCGGCGTCCTGCAGGATGCGATTCACTTCGAGGACCAGCGACTCGCCGATGTGGTAGCGCGGAAATGCGTCCTTCTCGACCAACGCGACGCGCATGGTCGGCGTGTACTTCCGCAGCAGGGCCGCGCACAGCGAGCCAGCGGGCCCGCCCCCGATCACGACGACGTCGAAACGTCCTGACATGTGGTCCCTTTCCGATGCCGATGTGGTGCAGTTCGAACGGCGAGCCTAGCACCTTCGAACCGGCCGGCAACGCACACGTTGGGGCGGTACGCCAACCGCCCACCCGGCCACCGCGGCGCGCTCACCGCGCGTGGAAGTAAAGCGTTCGCCCGCCCCGCCCGAGGCTGGCCCAGGTGGGCCAGGGGCTGAAGGATTCGCCGGCGAGCCACTCCGGCACCGCGGCTCGCTGAGCATCGGACGCCTTCCAGAACACCTCGAGAAACCGCCGGTAGTCCTGGTAGTGCGTCGTCACCGGGAAGTCCCATTTCACCCACTCGGCTCGCCCGTCGACGTGCTCCTGAACGGCCAACCCCCATCCCGGATTGAAGGGCTCGAGGTCTCCCAGGCCTTCCGGCAACAGACCGGTGTCTGCTCGCGCCGCCCAGGTTCGGTGGTAGTACAGCTTGAGCGCCGGAGGTTGGCCCGCGGCGAGGGCGAGGCCGACCAACACCGCCGGGCTTCGCGGGGTGGGAATCGCCGCTGCCAAGCCGCCGAGTCGATCGATCGCGGCGTCGACGAATCGCTCGGCGTCGCCGCCGGGCTCGGGATGGGCGTAGATCTGCAACCGTCTCCCCGTTTGGTCCATCTCAACGCCGATGGACAGTCCCAGAGTCGCCGGCTGGGTTTGCGCCGCGCACTCCAGCCACGTGTCCAGGAAGGCTGCCTCGCGCGACGTCAGCCACCGCGCCGCCATTGTCCGAACCGCCGCGCGTCGCCCGCGATGGATCTCGCACCGCAGCGCGTCACTCGTCACCAGCGGGTAGTAACTGACGAAGCGCAGTCGATCCGCCTGGCTGCCGCCGTCCGGCAGGCGCACCGAGTACTCGAACGGCAGGGCGCCGTCGACCGCGCGGTCGCCGCACGCGTCGACGAGCAGCGAGTGCGCGTCGAGCGCCTGCTCGATCGGCAGGTCCGACGCCGCGGCGAGCACGCGCAGCGCCGCGACCTCGGCGACGCCCGCGTCCGTGTGCCGCAGCGGCACCAGGTCGCTGCCGTTGCCGTCGCGGGCTGCGAAACAGCCGCGGGCGCGGCCGCAGCGCGAACACGGTCCGTCAGTGGGCGTTTGCGACAACTCCACCCAGGGCGGCTGAATCGGCGGACGCATGCGCAGGTCGAGGCAATCCGGGAGGCCGGCGCACTCGTCGCGGCGGCCCGCCTCGACGCTGCCGCGGTAGCTCCGCGCCACCCAATCTCGCCAGGCGGCCGGATCCCCGTCGTGCAAGCTGTCCATCCACGCTCCCCCCGCGGCGAGAGAGGCCGTCGGGTCGACCACGCGACCCGCGGCGAGGCTTTCCTTGAGGTCGAGCAACAACACCCGCAGCGATTCCTTGGTGCGTTCCGACAGCTCGCCGCTGCAGCGGTAGGAGAGCCTCGTTTGCCCCGCGGCGAAGAACGCGCGCGGCGCATCGGCCGGCACGGTGAAAATCTCGATCCGCGCGCCGTCGATATTCAGCACCAACGTGTCGGCGCCGATCGCGCGCGCCGTTCGCATGCGGTCGCGCAGAAACGCCAGCGCTGGGTGGAGGGTGTTCACGCGAGCCCTTCGCAGAGCCCGGCCCGCCGAACCATCGCGCAGGCCGGATCATCGACCTCGCGTCGGTCCATCGTCTCCTTCCAGATCCTCCCCGATCTGTACGGCACGGCGCCGATCGCATTCAGCGGCGTGACGATCGCCGCCAGCGCGTCGCGCACCGCATCCGCGGGCGCGTCGCCACCGGACAGCATCGCCTGGATCCCAATCGAGACGGCGTGAGAACTCGGGTAGATCCCAAGCCGGCGGTGTCCGAGACCGAGGGCACCGAGCGAGGTGAAGAGGTCCGCGAACAACCGCAGCGCCGCATCGAGCTGATCGCCCCAGTTGACGTTCACCTCGATTCCCAGAAACCCCGCGCGACCCGTTCGTGCCTGGTGTTCGCCGGGCGGCACCGAGTAGCGTTCGTCGTGCCCCGGTAGTTCGCCGCGGCGCGCGGCCTCCGACTCCGCCCAACAGCGCGGGTCGCGCGCCTCCAGACCGCGCGCCACGGCGGCGCAGCGCGCATCCGCCTCCGCGGCCGATTCCGCCGCCCAACAGCGCGCGAACCATTCGGTAGCCGTTGGCTGCGCACGGCCGGCACAGATCGTCTCGAGTCGCAGGCTGTCGACCGCGCCCGCGTCCATGACCTGCCGCGCCCGCCGCAGCTGTTCCGCGATCTCGCCCGGAGTGGTCCAGGCGGAGTTCCAGCTGCGGGCTGCCAGAAACGGGGCGGGTTCGAGCGTCAGGAGAACCTCCGTGATCACGCCGAAACCACCTTGTGCTCCCAGGAAGATCCCCATGGGGTCCGGGATTCCGTGTGCCACCCCGGCGTGACCGAGTCGCCATGCCGCGCCGGTTCGCAGTACCGCCGCGTCGCGGGTGACGACCGTCAGGCCCGTGATCTGGTCGAGTGGCTGCATGCGTCCCAATCCCAGGCCCGTCGTGCATGCGACGGCGGCCATCGAGCCGACCGACGCGGAACCGTCGCTGTCCGGGTAGGCGACCAGACACAACCCGTGCTCCCGCGCCGCGCGGTCCGCCTCGCGCACTGAGACCCCGGCGCCGAAGTAGCCGACTCTCTCCCGCGGGTCGATGCGGCGCGGAGCTCTCATCTCGAGAGTGTCCAGCCCGACGGCCGCACGCTGGGAGTGCGGTTCCCAGAAGGTCGTGAGCGCGGCGATTGGATGCGGATAGCAGTCGACCGCCGCAAGTGCTTTTACAATCACGCGACACTCTTCGGTGTTCCGCGGCCGCAGCAGGCACCGCGGTGGTACTTCACTTAGAGGGTTCAGGGAGCGCCGCTGTACTTCGTCGCCGGCCGGCGAACCGTCGAGGACGCGATCGGCGCCGAGTTCGTCCCGCAGCGCGTCGACGACTCGACGTACCTCCCCCCTGTCGGCCTCCATCGCGGCGATGATAGTCCCGCGTCCCGGAAGGATCCACCGGAGCCTTCCGGGGGCGACGCGCCTCACTCTCGAAGAAGAACGAAACTCACCACAGTCACGGTACCCGCGAACGGGCACATGAAGACAGTAAAAATTGAGGAAGGAGGATCTGCGGGCTTTTGCCCGCGGGTCCGAGCCCACCGGAGCGCGAAGCGCGCACGGGGGCAATTTTCGAAACAGAGGCACGGAGAGCACGGAGCATGAAAGGGCTTTGAGAGACTCGCCCGGCTGTCCGGGATGGTGTCTGCTCTGTGTTCTCCGTGCCTCCGTGGTGAGGTCTTTGTCTTGTGGCGTTAAAAGCTCGCGAAATCGACAGTAAGCGTATCCGCCGGAGGAGACGCCGCGTCGCCGCGCGTTCCGTCGACGCTGATGCGCATCTCGCCGAGCAACGCGTCGCGCAGCTCGGCGGCGGCGGTCGGGTCCGTCTTCACGGCGGCGGCGAACACCGCTTCCGCGTACGCGGAAGCGGTCGGGCAATCGTAGCGGCAGGGGTAGAAGGTCACGATCCGCACGTGCCGATCGGGGGACAAATCGTTGAGCCGTCCGAGAAACCCCTGCGACGCTCGAGCAGCGCATTCGGCGGCGACGAAATCTTCGTGCGCCTCGCGTCCGTCGAGGCGGCGGGTGATGCCGCGGCGCAGGCGAGCGCCGAACTCTTCGACGCAGCAGCTCGGGAATCCGAGCAGCGCCCCAAGTCGGGTGTGAAACACCAGCTCTTCGTCGAGCGGAAGTTTCGCATTCAGAGGCGGCAACAACGGCGCCTCCGCCTCGGCCAATGCGCGCGCGTTCGCCTCGTCGCGCGCCAGATAGAGAATCATCGAAGGAGTTCGACCGGGAAACTCGACGCTACGCGCACTGTGCGCCACGGCGAAGCCCTCGCGGCGGGCGCGCGTTTCCACTTCAGAGGCGCGCTCGGGTGGAACGCTGACGCGGTTGGCTGGTTTGACCCCCGCCCTCATCGCGATCCACTCGATGTCGAGGCGGCGGTTCGAGGATCGTGGTCCGTTCATGTGGGGTGCCGACGCCGACGCGTCGCGGCTGCGCTATCAGTTCATCCGCATTCGGTCCAGGCGTCGCCCGCCCGACCGGGTTGCCGGGTTGCGACGGATTGGAGTAGCGTCGCCGCCGATGTGCGGTGAAGCTGCTGGCCCGCTCAGGTGTGCGAAGTGACGACCGGCGAGACGCCGGCGCGACAACTGTTCGTCGTCGTCGAACGCGGATCGGCCGGAATGCGCATGCGGCTCGCGCCAGTGCGCCCTGGCGGGGACCGTTGGGCGTCCGTGAATCAGGACATCGGGATCGCGCCGGTCGAATACCTCGGTGACGGCGATCGCGATTCTCTGGTTCCGGCGTACCATAGCTACCGCCGCCTCGACCTCCGCGGCAGTGCCGGAATGCACGACGACGAGCGCCTCTCAGCTGCGTTCTCGGCCTGGGAAGAATCGCTGGCGGTGTCGGGCATGACACTGCGGCTCGAGCGACAGGCTCTCTACGGTGTCCCCCTCGCGCGCACGAACCGCTGGTCGGTCGACGCCCGGGGCATTTCGCTGCGTCCGTGGGATATCGAGCTGACCGCCATCGAGGCGCGCCTGCGCGGGATCGTGAAGTGGGACCTGGTGCCTAAGGAATTCGCCGACGTTCTGCGAGAGGGTGCCGAGCGGCGGGGATTGCTGGTCGAGCTCGTCGTGCCGCAGGACGCACAGCGGGAGGGCTCGGTAACTCTCGTCGCGTCGCACGACGCCGCGATCCTCGCCGAGGCGAGGGAGCTGGAACAGTCCCTGCTAACTCCCGGGGCGCAGGCGTCGGCGCCGAGGATGGGAGAGCTGTTGGGGTACCCGCCCTGCTGTGTGCGGCGCTTCGCCCGTGTCGCGGAGCACAACGATACGACGCTGGCGTGGGCACTGTTGCCCGGCGCCGGTGCGCCGGCGTCACCACTGACGCAGTGGTTGCAGCCCGGATTGGCGCTCGTGTCTCACTCGCCGTGTGAGGTGGACTGCGCCGCCAGTATCGCGCTGGGCCAGCGACTGCTCGATGCCGTCGACGCGGTAGAAAGCGGCTTTGCGGCGCATTGGCGTTCGTTTGCAGCGCGGGTTCAGGTCGTCGACCAGCGCGGTAACCGCCTTGCGCTCGCCGTGGACGGCTCGCTCGACACGCCGCGAAAGGTGATGGCGTCCGACTTGTTGAGTTCCGGTGGACCGGATGCGCACGCGGTGGAAAACGCCGCGAGTCTCGTCGGCAAGTGGATTACGATCGATTCTGGCGGTCTCGTGGCAACGAACTTCGGTTGGTACGCGCCATACGTCGCCGATCACCGCGGTGAATCGTGAGATCATGCACCGCGCTTGTGATCAGTGTCAGTCGTTGAGGCAGACGTCCGGCGCGATCCGTCTGACGATTCGGTCGATATCGCGCCACACGTCATCGGTCGGTGCCGGCTCTTTGGGCAGCCGACTGACGACACGACCGAGGTTGAGCACGACGTGCCGCAGCGGTTCGGGTATGTCGGATCCTCGGTAGCTCAAGGTGTGGTTGTACACCTTCGCAAATCCCGGAGTCCCTTGAGGGTCGAGCCGAAGGACGACGGCTTCGCCGCGCCCGACGAGGGTTCGCTCCGACGCTGGCGGCTCGGCCGGCGCATCGTGCGCACCCCCCTCCGAAATGGACGCTTCGCGCGGTTCCGGCGTGTTCAGCGGTGCGGCCGCGATCGCGGCGGAGGTGTCGTCGGAAGGTGGCGCCGTTGCCTCGACGATAGGAAGCGCCGCCGCCGAGTCCGCGCGGTCGCCCCAGAAGTTGGCGACGAGGTGACGGGCCGCGTCCACATCCTCGACCGAGTGGCGAGCCATCCAGCCGCTCCAGAACTCCTGCGCGCTCTCGTTGATCATCGAACGCGCGACGATCTCGTGCGGGACCGAAGACGCGACGGTCACCAGGCCGTTGAAATGTTCCATCACGTGAAAGAACCGTCGTGCCCGTACGTTGGGAGAGCCGCCGGCGGTTGGCATTTTCCACAACAGGCCTCGCGCCTCTCCTGTCGCACCCTCGAGCAATGTCGGGTCCATCATTCCCGGCGTGCGGATCAGGGGCATGACGCACAGGGACGAACTGACCCCCAGCGACACGGCCCAATCGAGAAACTCGACCGTCTCGTAAAACTCCTCCTCCGTTTCGTCCGGCCATCCGACGATCACACCCATTCCCAAACTGGTGAAACCTTCATCGCGGCAGACCTTGAGGGCCGCCGCGATCTCCTTCTTCCCCCCGGGCTTCTTCATGAGACGTCGAAGCCGGGGATTCGCCGATTCCAGGCCGAAGAATCCGTTGTGCAATCCGGCTTCCCGCGTCAGCCGAGCACGCTCCGGCGTCATGCGCTCGTCGATGACCAGCAGGGAGCCGATCGACGGGGGGACGCCAGGCCAGTCGGCGTCGATCAACGCCCGGCACAGCCGATCGTATTGGGCGGGATTCGCGTTGAGCGCCGCGTCGCACAGTTGCAGCTCGATGCGCGGCGTGTCGCCGTCTGGGTGCAGTTGCTCCCAGACGCGCATGATCTCGACCATCTCCTCGACGACCCGCTCGGGATTACCCCATGCGAGATCCGGGTAGATGGTGGTGTTGGGGCAGAAGCCGCAGCGGAACGGGCAGCCCAGATTCAACATGAGCGGGAACATGGGGTGCGTTGCCCCGACCTGAAGCGGCACCAGGTCCGTGTAGTCGATGTGCGGCAGCGGCGGTTGTTGCCCGTGCTGCGCGGCCGAAAGACCGCGTCGCTCGTGCTTGGGGTTGACCCACACGTTGTCCCAGACCGCCGCCTCGCCTGGTTGACGATCGAGCAGCGCCCGCATCACCGGCACCACGACACTCGCGGCCGATCCCCACACCACGACGTCGACCCATTCTTGGAAAAAGTCCGATGTGCTCTCCGACGTCTCAGGTCCGCCGATGACGATCAGCGCATCCGGCCTCTGTTCTTTCAGCTGGCGAGCAACCTCGAGAGTCACGTCGGCGTTCATCCGCCACGCGGAAAGTCCGAAGATTCTCTCCGGACCGGCGAGGAGCCGCGACAGTACGAGCTCGAAGAAGGCGGCTTCACGTGCGGCGACGGCGCGGATGCGGTCGAGTCGCTGGGCTAATGGAGGGTCGCCGTACAAGGTCATGTAGATCAGGTCGACTATGTCAGGCGACGGAGAACTCGGCGCGTCTTGGAAACGCACCACCCTGGACGTGATGCCAACCTGTTCAAGCAACGTCCCGATCAGCGGAATACCCATCGGCAACCAGCCGCCCAACATGTACGGAGGCGTCGATGCGAGCACGATGTCCCCCGACTCTCGGCTCTGCCAGAGTGGCACGCTCAATGGCCGCACTACAGATTCAGGCATGGTCAATCCCCGCCGTCTCGTAGAGTGAAGGGCGCCAGTTACGCCACGGGTCAACCGGTATTGTCAAGAAGTACGTTTGGATCCGTGAGCAGAGAGCGATATGGGTCGTCCATACGTAGATTTACTTATCGTGTGATTGCCGAATTGCTGTACCGAGTCGTCCAACCCCAAAAGCGCGGCTGTCGGCCATGCATTGACGGTTTACACTCGCTGGGGTGCGCCGGCGGAGTTCCGTCTACCGCGGACGCCGATTCACCGTCGGCGCAAACGCGCGGGTTGGTGGTCAGCGATCGATCAGTCGTGCGAGCGCCGCGCGCGCGGCGGCGTGCTCCGGGTCGAGCTCGAGCGCTCGCAGCAGGAGCTGGCGGCGTTGCTGTTCCGTCACCTCGGCGCCGAGGTGGGCGTATTCGCGCACGATCGCGTCCGGGTCGGTACGCGCGCGGATGAGATCGCCGTTGATGCTGACGTCCTCTTCGCCGATGGCAAACAACGCGTTGAGGCGCCGGCGGGCGGCGTCGCGTTCGCCGGCGATCACCGCGTCGCGAAATTCGCGAAAAGCCGTATCGATCAGGTCGACCTGGCGCGGCAGGCGCCGCCGCATCGAATCGAGCACGGCGTCCCCCGGGCCCGCGGCGCCGTCGACCCCGGCCGCGTAATCGCGCATCACCTCGTCGATCGATCGGCCGCCGCGGATCAGCGGCACCTGGTCGCCGAACGGGGCGCGGCTGGGTAGTAAGCGGTTGCCGGGGAGGCTGAACGACAGACTGTACCCGAACCGCGGCGCGTCGCTGCGGTTCGGCGGGCTGGCATGGGCTGTGCGCGACCCGAAGACGATGATCTGGCCGACGTCGAGCTCGAGCTGCCGGACGTCCCGCGGGGCCTTGCACGCCATGTATTTGAGCTCGTCGTCCCATTCATGGGGCAGGAGCGACCGGTGGCTGCCGGGAGCCATGGTCATCGCCCCGTTGTGGGCGTCGCAGCGGGTCAGCGCGATCCAGCAGCTCAAGGTGTTGGGAAACTCCATCTCCGCGTAGGCGCCGTCCTGGTGCCACGGAAAGGCGGTCATTCCGGCTTCATCCGCGGCTTTGACGTGCGCCTGGTTCCACATCAGATCCGCGTCGGGACCGATGAACGCCGCGGCGATCGACCCAAATACGGCAGAGCGGCAGAAGGCGGCCGCGGCGTCGTCGACGCGATGGAGGCGCGGTAACTCCGGCCGGAGACGGTCCCAGCGAGCCTCTTCGCTGCGCGTTCGCTCGGTCTTGCGCTGCTCCCATGCGGCGACAATGGCGGCGCGAATCGGCGCCAACTCGGCCTCGTCGAAGGCGGGCGGGGTGACCAGGTACCCGTCCTGTTCGAAGGCCCTGCGTTGGTCAGCGTCGATCGAAAAATCCGCCATCTACCTGGTCAGGCCGTGCACCGGCCTAGCAGTCCGTTGAAAAACAGGCGCGCAAGCGAGAATGAGGATTTCGGCATCAGGGCAAGGCGCGAAACCGGAGGCAAAGTCGTGACTTTTGTTGAGGATTTCGCAACGCAGCCATGACGCCGAAAGACCATTTGAGCGCGTGTCCTGTTTTTCAACGGGCTGCTAGAGTTGCTCGAGTCCAAGAAGGCCACATCAGCACGAAGCAGTGCCCGCGTCATCCGGTGACATCCTGGAGCTTCTGGCGCAGCGCGGCCCGTGCGCCGTGCAATGCCCTCAACCCGTTCGTGTCCCCCTCGACGCGGATCTGACCGGACATGAAACCCTGCAATCCCGCTAGTTGGTCGCCGTCGACGAAGAATCGCCTGGCGAGATCGGCAGGCAGGATGACCGTCGTGACGGATTTCTCGCGGTGCCCCTTAGCCAGCAGACCGCCTACAAGGGCCAAGTGCACCTCATCGCCCGGGCCGCGGTGGATGGTGACATTGATCACGGGTTCGGGTGGCGATCCTTCTTCGGCCGCGGTCGCACGCAGTTCGTCCAGTTTCGCGAACCACCCTTCGGACAGAAACTCCACGTGCATACGATATCTCCGGTCCCCCGAGGTTGCGAAGCGGTCGGCACCGTCCGATGGGTCGTGGATATCACCGCCCTGTGAGGCGCGCCACGCATCGGCGTTTGCGGAGTGCCTAGACTCATCAGTTCGACTGTGGGAATCTCGCTCCGTTTCCCATCCCAGCCGAGCCGGACTTCCGCCGAATGATCACTGCCGAACGACGCGATTCCTTTGAGCGCGAGGGCTACCTCGTGTTGGAACGGGCGCTGCCGCTCGAGGTGATGGAGGCGTTGCGGGCGGAAGCCGATCACGCGCTGGTGTGGCACGAGGCGGAGATCCAGGCCCAACGGACCGTGGATCGGCTGAACTACGTCGGCGAGCACTATTTCATCCCGGGCAGGTCGCGAGACCGCCGGGCTCTCGCCGATTTCCTGCGCAGCGAGCTGATGCTCGAATTTTGTAGGACGTTTGTCGGGCCCGACGCCTATCTCTTCATCGAGCTGTTCATCCAGAAGCTGCCGCGGAACCGTGTGCCGTTCGGTTGGCACCAGGATCACGGCTACGTCGATGCCTACGGGTATGGGCACTACCCCCCCAACCTGAGCATCTGGACGGCGTTGGACGACATGACGGAGGCGAACGGCGCGCTCGAGGTGATTTCCTTCACAAATCAGCGCTTCGACACGGTGCCGCCGCATCAACAGGACGAGCATGGGAACTTCGTGGCCGATTTCGGGGCTGCCTCCGGCACGACTCTGGCCGTCCCGGCCGGCAGCTTGATCCTGTTGAACGGCCTGTTGCCGCACCGCAGTGGCCTCAACGCCACCGATAAGATCCGGCGAGCCTATTTGTGCCAATTCTCCCCCCAACCCGTGCTGGACGACCGCGGACAAGCGATCCAAATGGCGGAGCCGGTGCTCCGCGGCGGCGCGGCGGTTCGCGCGTGACGCAAGGAATTTGTTGACTCACCAGTAGGTGGCTGATAGCGCTGCGACGGGGGAAGCTCGTGAAAACAAGCCGGAATTCTTCACGATGAACATCCAGTGGCTGGAGCACATGGAGCAGGGCCTCGCCGAAGGGCAGGAGCTGCGCCGGGCGGTGATTCTCATGCCCGTCGGCCAAGGGATGGACGGGCGCGATACCTGGTGCCCCGCCGCGTCGTACACGCGGGCGAATCTGGGGCATCCCGACGTCGTGCGGTTGATCGAGAAGGCGTTTGTGCCGGTGCGATTCTCGATGCACATCGCGGGTCCCGCGGTGGACGACCGAGCGCGCGAGTTCATCGTGCGTCAAACCGGGAGCGGTCCGTTCGACACCTTCCCACCCGACATGTTCGTGGTGTCCCCCGAGGAACGCGTCCTCGGCCGCCTGCGGTTTGATGCGACGACGGATGAGATCGTCACGGTGCTGCAGCAGGTGCTCGACGAGAACCCGGAGTTGGCTCCCGGCGAACCGATCCTTCAACCGCCGACCGATCCCGCGGAGATCGCGCTGCGCGCGATCGAGGAGCGTTACAATCGCACGACGCCCGACCGCGAATGGTGGCGCAATCACGTGGCGATGTTCTTCCGCACCGACGAACGGGAGGATGCCGTCGAACCGCCGCCCGACGCCGACAAAGCCGCGTTGGTGCCCGAGATCGAGGATTGGCTCGCCGAGTATGAGCAGTCGCACCGCGATCTGGCGCCGCTCGCTCGCGTCCTGCTGGGCGGCGCGCGCGCCCACGCGGGCGAATTCGAGGGCGCGCGCGAAGCGTGGCGATCAGTGATGGAGTTGTACCCCGACGACGCGCTGATGCACCGAGCGAAATACAACCTGATCGAGCCGCGCGCGTTTCCCAGCCTTCCTCTTCCCGACACCGTCGGCGCGAAGCGGCCGTCGGTGGTCGAAGCCGGCATCGTCGTGCCGGACGCCAAGCGCCGCGACGATATCCTCGCAGGCGTGCGGTCGGACTCGCGCTATGTTTGGCTGCGTGAAGGGCTGCCGTTCGTCCGCATCGAGCCGGGTACGTTTACCATGGGTGGCACGCCGGCGGCGCAAATGCGTGAGCTGCCAACACGCCGTGTGACGATCTCGAAACCGTTCCTGATCTCCGCGTGGCCGATTCCGCGTGGGGTGTGGAACCGCCACCGGCCGGAGATGTTTCCGGGAGTGGAATCCGAGGGGCTCGCGGGAGAGTTGCCGGCGGTTCACCTCTCGTGGCTCGACGTGGTGGAGTTCTGCGAGATCTTGTCAAAGTCAGATGGCCGCCGCTACCGGCTGCCGACCGAGGCCGAGTGGGAGTACGCGGCGCGAGGGGGCCTCGAGAGCATGCCGTTTCCCTGGGGTAACGAGGATCCCGATCCGACGCGATGTAACTATGTGAACCTGCATCCGGTGCCGGTCGCATCCTACGCGCCGAACGGCTTCGGCCTCTTCGACTGCGTCGGGAACAACATCGAGTGGTGTGCGGATTATTACGCGAAGGACGCATACTCGCGTACCGCCCTCGAGATAACGGACCCGATAGGACCGACGAAAGAGGTCGCGGAGGAGTTGAGTCCGAGCGGCGAAGCGGGACGTGTCGCGCGGGGCGGCGGATTTCTGGGCAACGAGATGTGTTACATCAACTGCCGGAACAGTTGGCGCATTGGTTGGTCAGAGGGGTTCCGCTGGTGCAATCTGGGCGCTCGGCTCGTGGTGGACTTGGCATGATCGCTACCCCCGAGGCGAGTTCGAACGGCGCGATGGAGACTACCAGCGCCCGTCGTCAGTTCACATACGACATCTTGCGCCGAAAGTTTCCGCGCGGGCGGATTGATCGGGTGTTGTTGATTCACCCACCCGATGGCGACGGCCGGCTGTTCAGCGTCGCAACGGCCAAACGCGGTCGTTACCATAACTACCCTCCCTACGGTCACGTCGTCCTCGGCGAGCATCTGCGCCGCGCGGGAGTGGATGTTCGCATTCTGAACTTGAACCACGAGATGCTGGTCGCCGCATGGGCATGTGAGGATGAGGCGGCGTTCGATTTCGACGCGACCTGGCAGAGGTTGGTCGACTCCGCCGTGGCGGAGTTCGACCCGGACCTGGTCGGTGTCACGTGCATGTTCACGATGACGCACACGGCGTTCAAGAACGTTTGTGAGTATTCCGCGGCGGCGGGATACCCTGTGGCGATTGGTGGGGTTCACGTGACCAACGACGTCGAGCGCGTGCTCGACGACCTGCCGTGCGCGACCTTCGCCTTCCTGCGCGAGGCCGATGCCTCACTGCCGCTGTTCTGCCGCGTGGTCGCGGGGGACGCATCGGTCGACGACCTCAGGCAAGTGATCGTTTGCGACGAGAAGGAACGCGTTCGATACCTCGACGACTGTAGCCCGAGCGTCGAGGAGTTCGATGTGACGCCGGCTTTCGATCTGACCGAGATCGAGCGGCTCTCTCAGTACGGCGTGATCGGGATCTTCCACGCCTTCGTGGATGCCAACACACCGACCGCCACGTGTCTGTCGAATCGCGGTTGTCGCGCCAACTGTACCTTCTGTAGCGTTCCGAATTTCAACGGACGAGTCGTGCGGCAGCGGCCGGTAGATAGCGTGTTGGACGAACTCGAGGCGTTGCGCGATCGGGGAGTCAAGCACATCGTCTGGTTGGACGACGACCTCTTGAAGGATCATCAGCGCGCGCTCTCGCTTTTCCGAGGCATGGCCCGGCGCAACCTTGGCCTTACCTGGGATGCGACCAACGGTCTCATCGCGGCCTCGTGCAACGACGAGCTGGTCGAAGCGATGCTCGGTAGCGGGTGCACGGCGGTCAATCTGGGAATGGAGTCCGGAAACCCCGAGATTCTGCGCCAGATTCGCAAGCCTGGGACCGTGGATGTGTTCTTGCGGGCCGCCGAGGTGTTCCGCCGTTTTCCTACCATTCATACCCGCGTCTTGCTGATGATCGGTTTTCCGGGCGAGACCCTGGGTATGATCGAGGACACCTTGAACGTCGCGCTGGCGATGAATCTCGACTGGTACACGATCACGCCCCTCCAGCCGCTGCCGAACACGCCGATCTACGACGCGATGGTTGCGCAGGGCTTGATCGCACCGCTGGGCGATCTGCTCACGTACACGAGCGGAGGATTCGGCAGTCTGGACAAGCTCGACGAATCGGGTGGCTCCGTGGTCAAGGGGTTTCGCCACGCATTCGATGACATCCCGCACGACGCGGTGCCGACGCCGGACCAGATCCACGACATCTGGTTCTACATCAATTACCACCTCAACTATCACCGGTTGTTTCAGGAAGAACGGCCCGTGAAGATCGATTTGATGCTGCGCCAGCTGGGAATGCTGTCGGACAAGCTGTCACCGGACAATGCGCTGGCGCTGTACTTCATCGGCTACCTCCAGCGGAAGCGTGGCGGGGCGATCGATCCAAGCGTCGTGTTCCGGCTGCGCAGGCAGCTGGAGAGATCGGCATACTGGCGCACGCGATTCGCAATGTTTGGGATGGCCCCGGACGACCTGACGCGGGGATCTTTCCCGAACGAGCAGTTCCCCCGACTCAGTGTTGGTTCCCGCGCATCGGAGACCGCGTTCTTGGAGCGCAGGGTGAGCTGATGCAGGCCTCGCCGGGTCTGCAACGATGACGCGGCCCATTCTCGCTGTCGCGATCCCGTCCCTGAACCGTGCGAGCATGCTGGACGCGGTGTTGCGACACCTCGTCCCGGTCTGCGACTCCCTGAGCATTCCGATCCTCGTCAGCGACAACTGCTCCGACGACGCGACTCCCGAGGTCTGCGCGCAATGGGCGGCGCGATGGCCAGGATTTCGGTTCCAGAGGCACCCGGCCAGGGTTCCGTTCGGTCATAGCCTGATGTCGGCCGTCGAGATGTGCGACGCCGAGTACACGTGGTTGGCCGGCGACGACGACTTCCTCGTGCCGAGCGGAGTCCGTTCCGTCCTGGACTGGCTCACTCGACGCGCTCCGGACGCGATCGTGGTCCGCACCATCGAAGTTCCAACGGCCGGGTTCGTGGCGCTCGACCAACCGCTAGAGCCTCAACTCGCGGAGATCCTGGATCGCGAGTCAAAGGGGGACGGCGTTCGAGAGTATCGAGCCGCCGATGATTTTTTTGCGGAGAAGCACATCATTCTCCCCGCGCCGTCGGTGATTTATCCGACGGATCGCGCGCTGGCGACGGACTATGAGCGCTATCTCGATACCCACCACGCGCACATCGGCTCCCTATTCGATGCGCTGGCCGTGGAGCAGGCCGAGCGCGGACACATCGACGTCATCGAGCTCACTGAAGTTTGCTCGGTCTCCCTGACGGTGCATCACGATCAGGGCAAGGATCAGTGGAGCGAGTTGTTCCGCTATTTTGGCCAAGTCGGATTCCCGAAGTGGCTGTCACTTCTGCCGCCCATTTACTCCAAGCACATTCCGATTGTTGAGGCTCATTGCCGTCACATCTTCCGCGCGGTCTTGAGCCCTGATGCGGCCGCGTCCGCGGAATCCAGCGGTCGGCCGGTGTGATCGACGTTGACATCGATCGGAGCTCGGAGTGGATGCGGATTCGAAGTGGAGTTCTCGGTGAAGTAAGGGGGGGCGGTACGCCGGGGACGGAACCATGATCGATCCAAGCGCCGCGATGACGGCTCAGTGGGCGGACTCGTATGCCCGCGAAGGCTACTTTGTCGTCGAACGGGCGTTGGACGAACGCTTGCTCGATGGGCTGCGCAGTGACGCCGACATTGCGGTCGCCGAAGAGCGGGATCGCCTCCAGCGGGGCGAAGAGCGATACGTCCCGGTGAGCCAGATCGACGATCGTTACGTGATCTCCGGCTTCGTGCGGCGCAGCCCATTCGTCCGCGAGTTCGTTTTCAGCGAACTCGCCGCTTCGATCTGCAGGACCGCGATCGGCGACGATGCGTATCTATACTCCGAGACGTTCGTCTGCATGGCGCCGCACAACCAACACGGTTGGATCTGGCACCAGGATTCGAGTTATCTCGACTACGTCGGCTGCGGGCACTACCCGCCAAACCTCGGCGTGTGGGTTGCCCTCGACGACGCGACCGCGGAGCGCGGGGCGATGCGGGTGTTGCCGTTCTCGGTATTCGACGCGCGCAAAGTCGTCCCGCACGATTTCACGAAGCCGTGGACGAGCGACGAGGTCGTCGACTTCGGCAATCCGGAAGGAGTTCTGCTCCCCGTTCCGGCCGGTTCGATCATCGTGACGTCCGGCGCCCTGCCCCACGCGAGCAACACCAACCGCACGGACCAGCCACGTCGCGCGTACCTGATCCAGTACTCGCAACAGCCGGTGCTGAAAGAGGGCAAGCCGGTCCAGATGGCGGTCCCGTTCCTCAGCGGTGGCGTTCGTCGCGAACCGACGCGGGACGAAGTCGGTCGCTGACGTGCGCGGAGTGATCGTCGGGGCGAACACCGTCCGTCCGGCGGCACGTGCGTTGCGTCGTCGTGGGAATGCGCGACGGGGCGCGGTGCTCGGACTCGTCGTCGCCCTGGCGGCCGCGGGGTGCGCGCCGAGCACCTCCAGCGAGCCGATGATCCGTCCCGGTTCCGAACAACTCCTCTCGGAGATTCTCGGAGCCGGCGTGTCTCTGGCGGGCGATTGCCGCTTCGACGGCGGCGGCGTCGAGAGAACCTCCATTGTCGCTCGCTACCGATGCGCGGGCGAGGCGGAGCACGTACTCACACTGTTTCATCCCGCGACGCCGGGAGAAACGTCGCTGTTGACCGAGCGGTTTCGGATCGTCGCGTCTCCGGGGTTTCCGCCGGCGCTCCTCGACGCGGTCGCGGAACGAGTTGGCGCCAGGGAGAGCGAGTTCTCGTGGGACGCCCCCGCGCAAGATCCGTGGTGGCCGGCGATCTTCGTCGTGGCCGCGGCGTGGGCGGTCGCGCTCGTCGCGCTGTTCGCCGCGCGCAAGCGGCCGACCGCGGACGCAACGCCGAGACCGCGATGGCACGCCATCGCAAACCGATCCAGGTCGCCGTTGTCCATCTTGGCGGCTCTGGTCGCGTCGGCGTTGGTCGTATGGATTGCGGCGCGATTCCGCTTCAACATCGACGACTATCTGTATCTGGAACACGCCGTGACTTGTCCGCGCTGCCCGGATCTGGATCTGCGCTTGATCAGCAGGAACCTGCTGTTCAGCGTCGGGCACGAAGTCTTCGGTGGCTGGTGGCCGTTCTTCGCCATCGTCAACGTGACCGCGCTTGGGATTGCATCCACGCTCTGGGCCTTGCTCATGCGCCGTCTCGGGTCCTCGCTCGACGAAGCTGTACTGGCGGCCGCTCTCGCGACGCTCGCACCTGGCATGTTCGTGCTCCTGCGCTACGCCAGCGGATTTCAGCAACTCGCGGCCAACGCCGTGGTCTTCGGTGTGCTCCTGTTGATCGACGCCGCCGCGCGGCTGAGGACCGATCGCGACACCGCCCGGCGACGCGCCCTGATCGCGTGCGCGTTCGCACTCGGAATGACGGGGATGCTCGTCAAGTATCCCGTCGTCCTGGTACTTCCCGTTGCGACCTGGATCTGGGCGCGGTGGTTGGTTCCCAACGCGGCTCGTTCCGTCCGCGGCCCCTGGTTGCATGGAGCATTGGGCGCGTGTCTGCTGATCCCGCTCGTCGTCGGCCTCGATCTCGACAGAGGAGGCGGCGAGTTGCAGAAACTCGGCGGCGCGGCCGTCGTCGCCAACCTATCGTATCTTCTGCGTGAACTCGGGCTCGGCTGGGCCTTGGGAGTGGCCGCCGCCCTGATCGTCGTTGCTCTCATCGGCGCTGCGGAGTCGCGCCTTTCGCGAAACGCGCATCCGGCCGAGAGGACGCTCCGTTTCGAGGGGGCCGAGGTATCGGTCGCGCCGTCGGTTCGAGTAGTGGCCCTGCTCGCCCTGTCGATTGTGTGGTTGAGCCCGTTTCTGCTCAATGCGATGTACGTGAAGACCTACTACCTGGTCCTGATGGTAGCGCCGCTCGCCGCCATTGCCTCGCGCCCTCTGCAGCGCGCCGCCGACGCGATCCGCCCGATTTGGCTCGGTGCGTTGATCGCGTTGCCGTTGCTGTTTCCGTACCGCGAAGTTGCCCGAGAGGTTCGTTGGCAACCGGTCGACGAGCTGCACGGGTTTCTCGATGAACTGAGATCGATGACGAGCACGCGTCCGGCGCCTTCACGCCTCGTGATGATCGCCGAATGTGAATCGCAGACAGAGACGGCGACGTCGGCGGCGCAACTCGATGCGTATTACGTGGCGAGCGAAGGTGGAGCCGCGTTTCGGTGGGCCACCGGTTGGTTCGCGACCGAGATCGCGGTCGAGCGCGCACCCGTTCGGCGCGACGGGCCGAACGACGAGGTCGTGGCGCGCTACTGCCGATCGGACAGTGGAGAGCGCTTGAATTTCGCGCCGTAGATTCCCCCTAAGGCCGGGCTTTGCCCGCCAATTCAATCGCCATTTCACTTCGTCATCCCGGCTTTCGCCGGGATGACGTGGTTCAGGGTTTCGCGTGTCCCACCTCCTCGAATTGCAGGCAAAGCCCCAAAGGGGGAGGTATTTGATTCGTCTCAGCGGCTCACTCGCAGCCGGGCAACAAGCTTCGCCGGATCAGCTCGTCGGCTAGGCCTCGAGCTGCGACTTCGTTGCCCGCTTCGTTCCAGTGTGGGTCGTCGGTCTTGAACAGCGGGAACTCCGTTGCGTTGCGAAACGCGTCCAGGAGGCTGATGACCGGGTAGCCTAGTTTCGCGGCCGCCTCCTCGAAGTAGCGGAAGGGCTCCAGCGAATACGCGCCGACGGCCTCGTACTCGTGCCGCTCCCAGTTGTCTGGCGATTCGTCGCGCGAGTACTGGAAGGCGCGGGGAAAAAGAACCAGAGCGAAGTCCGCGTTCAGTTCGTCGATCGCGAATCGATGCATCTCGGCGAGGTTCTTGACGACTCCCGATTCGATGTACGGCTTCGAGAGCGCGAGCGGTTGTTCGACGACGAAGAATCGACTCTTCGGCGAACTGGTGAGGCTCCGCCGGGCCGTATCGCGGTCCATCCTCTGTCGCAGGGAGGCGCGTACCGTCTCCTCGAGAAGATGTACGGGACGACCGAGAGAGGTGGCGCCCGCGATGTGTGTCCAAAGTCGGTTGGTCGGCAGACTGTAGGCTTCGCCGCTGTCGCGCAGCGCCGCGGCGTAGCGCAGGTCGTCGTGGAAGTCCGTGAGGTCGAGGCTGTAGAGGATCAGATCGGGCTTGTAGCGCGCTCCGATGTCTTCGAGCAGTCGCAGCGAGAGAAGCGGCGAAGAGCTGATCCAACCGAAGTTTACGGAACGGACCTTACAACCGAGGTCGGCGAGGTAGCGTTCGAACGCGTACGGATAGATCCCGGTGTATCCGGCGCCGACGCCGAGGGTGAATGAGTCGCCGAGAAACAAAATGTTGAAGTCCGCGTCGTCGAGGCCGTCGTGTTCTCCGGCGAAGCGGATACCGTCGCTGTTGATCTCGGCACCGTCGGGAAGCATCCGGTGGTCGACCGTCGAATCGTAGGCGCGATGCAGGCGGGCCGCGAAGATCCTCGAGGCCACCTCGTTGGCCGCGAAGGCGGTCAACGTCAAGGACAACAAGGCCAGACAGACCTTTGCAGGTCCTCGGCGCCAACCGTACCGCAGCAGAGATCCGACGCCGCCGAGCAGCGCCACCGCGGCGGCGCGCACAGCGATCGGACTGTCGAATTCGAAGAGGATCATCGTCGCCGCCAGGGCCGCGACCCAGTGATCGTGGCGGTGCCAGAATCGCAACACCGACGCCGCCGCACGCGAATTGCCGCGAGCGTTCCATGTGCGCAGGACGATCCACATGGCCCAGAAGCCGACCGTGAACACCGCCAGGGGCGAGACCCGGAGGGTCACGGCGTCGACCGTGATTCGCGACACTGCGCCGATCCGGTCGCCTGGTCGCGGCGCTACCATTGCGAAACGAGCCGGTGGCCCCGCGACGAGCGGCGGGCTCGTGCGCGTTCGCATCCCGGTCGCGTGCGGAAGCATGGGCGCCACCCACACGGGTTCGTAGGCGACACCGTCCTCGCTCAGCGAGATCTCGAACTCCCCGTCGTTGTCGGCCTGGATCGCGACGCGGGCGACGGAGAGGGACGGAAGCTCCGCGCGCAACGCCTCCCCCGCGCCGATCTGGACGCCCGTCTGCTGGGCCGCGCCGTCGTCGCGCGCCTCCAGGGTGCGGCCATCACCGATTCGCGCCGCGAAGTCGGCTTGCGAAACAACGAGAACCTCGCGGATCTCATACGGCCGCGTGCGGTACCACGATTCCCCCCACCAGCCCGCGATGATCGGAACCAACAGGAGGCTCAGCAGCGGTGTCGCGCCCAAGCGCCGTGGAACAATCCCGTTCAATGTGACTCCGTCGCCGAGAGCCTAACAGCCCGTTGAAAAACAGGGCACGCGCTGCAAATGGTCTTTCGACGTCATGGCTGCGTTGCGAAATCCTCAACAAAAGTCACGACTTTGCTTCCGGTTTCGCGCCGAGCCCTGACGCCGAAATCCTCATTTTCGTTTGCGCGCCTGTTCTTCAACGGACTGCTAACGGTGCTGAGTCGACGGCCCCGGCGCCGATCAAGGCCGGCCCGACGTCGTCCGCGCATGCGGACGATTGCCGACGCATTCGAGGTCGACTCGCAGTCCGAGCGCGTTGCACTGCGCGGCGATCTCGTCGACGTAGGTCGCGTTGGCCACGAATATCGTTCGAACGGCCGCCCGCTGCGCATCTTTCGGTGCGACGACGCGATGTCCCGCGCCCGGCAGGAAGAAGCCTTGCTTGGACGGGTGGATATCGATGACGAAGTCGACGAGGGCTCGATCCGGGTCGACCAGCACGGCGAACAACGCCCCCTTACCGGCGCCGCCCCAGATGGCGACGGGCCCGCGCGAGCGCGCCCGCATCAGTCGATCGCGGTGCTCCCGCACGAATCGCCCCGCCACCTCGGCGAGGCTCGGGGTCGCGGTTCGCTCCGCCGCGGCGAGCGTCTGGCCAGGCGCGCCGTCAACCGATGCGCCGAGCGCGGCGTCAACTGGTGCGCCGTGCGCGGCGGCGGCTGGTGCCACGGCGATCGCGAGAAGGTACTCGCCGCCGAACGCGCTCTCGATCTGGATCTGCTCGTACCCGGACCGCCGCAGCGCCTCGGACAGCGCGGCGTCGGTCGCCATGGCGCAGTGCTCGTAACAGAAGTCGTGAAGGAGGCCCCGCTCGAGCGTGTGGGCGACGTTGGGAGTCTCGACGACCAGCGTGAACGGAGCGGCGAAGTGCTCGCGGAACGACGACAGGAAGCGCACCGGATCGATCACGTGTTCCAGGACGTGGCGCGTCACGACGACGTCGACAGGGAAGTCGAGGGCGGCGGCGCGTTCGGCGTCGAGCATCGACGCCGTGAACCCGATGTTGGCCGGGAGGCGTGTCTCGCTGGGGCGGAATGCCGGGTCGAAGCCGTGCGCGTGGGCGAGCCGATCGCCGAGTCGTGCCGCCAGGTGCGCGAGAAACGTGCCCTGCCCGGCGCCGACGTCGACGACGGAGAACGGTGTCCGCCCTGCCACCCGCGCCGCCAGCCGATCGACGACGTCGTCCATGTGCCGCCGGTAACGGGGCGATAGGGTCGCGTCGACGAAATAATCCCGCCCGTATGGCACGCCGGCGAAGGCGCGGTTGAACACCAGGCCGCACCGCGGGCACTCATACAGTTCCAGTCGCCCGGTCGCCGCGGTGCGTGCCCCCTGGTCGGCGGCGGCGAGGACGTTCAGCAACAGGGGAACCGCCTCGTGAACGAACGCGGGCGGTCCTTCGATGTTCGCGCCGCAGCAGGGGCACGGGGTCGATCGTTCAAGCGTCTCCGCGGCCATGTCGAACTCCAGTCTCAGGTGCGGCGCCGCTGCTCGAGGAATTGCCGCAGCGTCGCCTGCATGTAGTGGAGTCGCTCGTCGTCGATTCCCGGATACACGCCGATGAGGAACGTCGACGTCGCGATCGTATCGCTGTTGGCGAGCGACCCGGCGACGCGATGCACGCGCCCGTGCCAGGCCGGTTGTCGCAGGAGGTTGCCGCCGAAGAGGGATCGGGTCGCGATCCGGCGCTCCTCGAGAAAGGCGACGATTTCGTTTTTGGTGAACGGCGCCTGCGCGCGCACGGTGATCGGGAAGCCGAACCAACTCGGCTCGGCGCGCGCGTCGGACCGGGGCAGCACGAGGACGTCATCGAACGGCTCGAGAGCACGCATCAGTCCGGCGAAGTTGTGGCGTCGCCGCGCGACGAAATCGGGCACGCGGCGCAGTTGCGCGAGCCCGAGCGCGGCCTGCAGATCCGTCGCCTTCAAGTTGTAGCCGAGATGGCTGTAGATGTACTTGTGGTCGTACCCCTCCGGCAGGTCGCCGAGCTGCCAGCCGAATCGCTTGCCGCAGGTGTTGTCCTTGCCCGGCTCGCACCAGCAATCGCGGCCCCAGTCGCGAAAGGATTCGACGATCTTCTTGGTGGCGGGCTCGCGACACAACACCGCGCCGCCTTCGCCGGTGGTCATCTGGTGCGCGGGGTAGAACGACAATGTTCCGAAGTCGCCGAACGTCCCCGCCATGCGCCCATCCAACGTCGCGCCGAGTCCGTCGCAGGTGTCCTCGATGAGGAACAGCCCGTGCCGATCCGCCAGCGCTCTGTAGGCCGTCGCGTCGAACGGATTGCCCAACATGTGCGCGACCATGATGGCGCGGGTGCGCGGGCCGATCGCGCGCTCGATGCGCTCGGGTTCGGGGTTGTAGGTCCCCATTTCGACATCGACGAAGACCGGCACGCAGCCGGCCTGAGCGATCGGGTTGACGGTGGTCGGAAAGCCGGCCGCCGGCGTGATCACCTCGTCGCCCGCGACGAGGGGCCGATCGAGCTTCGGCGACGTGCAAGCGGTGAGGGCGAGCAGGTTCGCCGACGAACCTGAGTTGACGAACGCTGCGCCGCGCGCGCCGGTGTAGGAGGCCAGCGCCCTTTCGAACTCGGCCGCGTACGGTCCGGCGGTGATCCACGCGTCGAGAGAGCTGAGGACGAGCGCTTCCACTTCGGAGCCGTCGAACACTCGTCCCGAGTACGAGATGTAGGTTTCACCGGGGACGAAGGGCACGACCGGATTCTCGAGAGCGTACAGGGTGCGAACGCGCTCGACGATGTCGGCACGCAGCAGATCGCTGCGCGAGGATGGGTCGGTCATCGCGGGTCACGGCGCGCCGCGCCGCCGCCGACGGCGAGATAGGTCACGCACGGCGCATGCTCGACGCCGCGGAGAATCCCACGCGCATCGGCGAAGAGCAACGGCGTCGATCGCGTCGCGAGTTTGTCGGGCAGCATCTCCAGGTAGAACGGCCACGGAGTGACCAGCACGACCGCTTGCGCGGCGTCGAAGGCGTGGTGCAGCGAATCGTCGGCGACCGCGTTGGCACCGACGGACTCGAGAATCGTCGGGTCTATGGACTGGGTCGCCCGCGGGTCGTGCACCCGAACGTCGGCGCCCCGACTGGCGGCCTCGCGGAGGATCGGCAGCGCGACCGACTCGCGACTGTCGTCGGTTCCCGGCTTGAACGCGAGGCCGAGCACCAACACCCTGCGGCCCTCGAGGCCGCCGAGGGCGCGGTCGATGCGGTCGACGAACCAAACCGGCTGCGTCTGGTTGACCTGCAGTGCCGCGTCCAACAGCAACGGCTCGTGATCGCGCGTTCGCGCAAAGGCGGCGAGGGCGGCGAGGTCCTTGCCGAGACAGCTGCCGCCAAAACCCGGGCCGGGCAGGAGGTACTCGACGATGCCGGCCTTGGCGGCGCCGCCGAGCCTGCGGTCCAGATGGATTCCGGCGAAGACGTCCATCGCGTCGGCTCCGTCGATCGACTCGGCGACCCGCGCGATCTCGTTCGCGAACGAGATGCACAGCGACAGCAGCGCATTGTTGGCTGTCTTGATGAGCTCGGCGGTCTCGACGCCCGTCTCGAAAAAAGTGGTCTCCGCGCCGTCGAACAACTCGCGCGCGAGGGCGTGCAGAGCCGCGCGCTCGGCGCCGACGACGACGCGATCCGGTTGTCGCGCATCCGCCAACGCCGATCCCTCGCGCAGGAACTCGGGTAGGTACCCGACCGGACACGGAGCGGCGCCATCGGTGCCACCGTCGAGCCCCTCGCGAAGCACCCTTTGCGTCGTGCCGGGGAGGACGGTGCTGCGCAAAAAGACGCCTCGCCAGCGCGTGCCCTGATCGGCCCGCGCGCGAACGCGATTCAGAATCGCGACGGCGGCGATGAGTGCGCCCAGTTCGTAGTCGCCGTCGGGTCCGAGGGGAGTCGGAACCGCGATCAACACGGCCTCACACCGCGCGATGGCGTCGGGATCGTCCGTCGCCGTCCACCGACCGCTGCGTGTCGCTTTGCGCAGCACGGCGTCGGCGTCCGGCTCGAAGAACGGCATCACTCCGGCGCGGAGCTGCTCGACGCGATCCCGATCGACGTCGAACAGCGTCAACTCGTGACCCAGCTCGAAGAGGACGAGCCCGGTGACGATCCCGACGCGGCCGGCGCCGACGACGGCGACCTTCATGCGCCACCACCTTGCGGCGCTACCTGTGCCGCGAGCCAGCGCGCGTAGCGACGGAGCCCCTCTTCCAGCGGAACTGAAGGCGTCGAACCGCCCAGCGCGCGCAGCTTGGTGAGGTCCGGGCAGCGGCGCTGCGGGTTGTCGATGAGATAGTCCGGATCATCGCTCGGCCGCAGCACGACGCGGCCGGCCGCTTGCGTGACCCGGTGAATCCGCTCGGCCAGGTCCCGCATCGAGATCTCCTCGCGATCGTCGCCGATGTTGTACGGCTCACCGTCCACTCCGCGCGTGATCACCCGCAGCAGAGAGACGATGAAGTCGGTGACGTAGCAGAAGCTCCGCCGCGGCGAACCGTCGGAGTGGAGCACCAGGTCTTCACCGCGCCGCGCGGCGTCGACCAGGCTCGGCACGACGCGGCCGTCGTCGTGCTGGAGTCCTGGGCCGTACACGTTGAAGGGCCGCACGATCCGCACCGGCGTGGCGTGGGCGCGGAAGTAGGTGAGGGCGAGCGTCTCCGCGAAGCGCTTCGACTCGTCGTAACACGCGCGCGGACCGGTCGAGGAGACGAGGCCCGGATAGGTCTCCGGAGTCGGCACGTTGGCGGGGTCCGGATCGCCGTAGATCTCGCTGGTGCTGAGCAATACGAACGCGTCGAGCTGTCGTTCGACTGTGGCTCGCAGCAGGCCCCAGGTGCCGAGCGCGTTCACCTCGATCGTGCGCAGCGGCATCCGCCGGTACGCGACGGGCGAGGCGATCGACGCGCCGTGCACCACGACGTCGAACGGTTCTCCGAGCTCCATGGTGGCGGCGTCCACCTCGCGCAACTCGACGTTGGGGTTCGCCGCCAGATGCGACAGTCTCCCCCGTCGCGCCGTGGTGAAGTTGTCGACGACCACGACCCGCGGCGCGGCACCGCCCTGCGCCGACCCGGATCGCGCGGCGAGTACGTCGACCAGATACGACATCAGGAATCCCGCTCCGCCGGTGATCAACACGCGCTTGCCGTCGAGCGCGCGCAGATCTTCATCGGCGCGCGTCGCGATCTCGCGCAGGTCGTCCCGAATGACGTCCATCCCCATGGTCAACGGTTATCGCACGCGCTGAACCAAGGCGTCAGATGGGACCTAGGAAACTTCGTGAGTGACTCCAATATCGCTCTCCATGTGGATTCCCGCGGTTCGCTTCCTCCACCAATCCACCGTGTCCATCAGTCCTTCATTCAAGCTCAGTTTGGGCCGAAACCCGACCTCGGAGTGGAGGCGGGCAACGGACGGTACGATCCGGCGTGCTTCTTCGGGCCTCGGAGCGAGTTCTCCGAAGGAAAGCAACTCCGGTCGGCCGAGTTGCTCGGCGATGCGCAGCGCCAGGTCGCGAACGGTGGTGATCTCATCGGACCCGACGTGGATCACGCCCCGAATCGGTGCGTGTCCAATGTCGAGTAGGGCGTCGGCCGCATCTCGCACGTGGAGAAACGCTCTGACCTGATCTCCGAGCGTCAGCCGGCACACCCGACCGTCGAGAAGGCTCCGCACAATATACGAAACGAGGGCCCAGTCGTTCTGGCCGGGTCCGTAGACGTTGAACAACCTCGCCCAAACGAACGACGCCTCCGCCCCCGCGACGTAGGAACGCGCGACCCGATGAACCGCATCCTTGCACACGGCATAGAAATTCGCCGGGGCGACGGGATCGTTCTCTCCCAGGTCGGTCTCGCTCGGCGCCAATTCGTAATGTGTACCGACGAACACGATCCGCGGGCAGCGCCTCTCTACGAGGCACTGCAGGAGTGCGAGCGACCCTCCGACACATGCCAGATTATCCGGCGAGTTGTAGTCGGGCCCCAGGGGCCACGCCAGGTGCAGCGCGATATCAGGGGCCGCCTCCGAAGTCAGTTTCTCTATAGACCCGACGTCATTGAGGTCGGCCTCCACGATCCGGATGTCTTTGGTGAGTCCCTCGAGGCGAGCGGCCCGGGATCGCGAGCGAACCGCAGCGACGACCTCATCACCCCGATCCAGCGCCGCCCGGACGACCTGTGAGCCCACAAATCCAGAGGCACCCGTCACCAGCACACGAGACCGCTGTCGTCGATCGAGCCGCGGCGCTCGTACATGTATGTTGTCGCCTTCGCTCCGGAGCGTACTCATGGGTTGCCTTCCGGTGGGCTCGCATTCAGCAAGTGCTCCCGGGTGGGTCTGGTGCCGCTCACTCTAATTGAGCTCCATGTACAACGCGACCGTTCTCTTCCGCACCCCGACCGCGACCACGTCGGTGCGGTACGTCGGCCCGACGAGGAGGGGGCGCAGCTCCGCGGCGCTGCGCGGCGACGCGAGTTCCGCCACGAGGCGCTCGGCGGCCTGCCCGGCCAGGTAGTGGTCGCGCAGGTTGAAGTCCCACTTGTTCGCTCGCCGCTCGCCGCGACACCAGACGTCGAGGGTGGCCAGGGCCTGGTCCCCTGCCAGGCTCACCAGCGGGTGATCGGCCGCCAGTGGCGGAGGGAATCCCGCCGCCACTGGGCCAGTGGGTCCGGCCGCGACGTAGGCCTTCACGGTGTGGAGACCGGTGCCGTCCAGCACCAACCCCACCATCTGCAACTCGGCGGTGGGGACCGGATGCATGCTCGGCGCGAACCGAGAGAGTGCGTCGAGCAGGGCCTGTTTCTCGGCCGCGGTCTTGTCCTCGACTCGGAGATAGAGCTTGAGGCGCCACGAATCACCGCGGCCGTCCAGGCCGATCGGAAGTGGCGACGGCGGCAGGCTCCCGAGCGCGTCGAGCAGCGCCGCGCAGCGGTTCGACCCGATCTCGGCCAGCAAGATGTCGACGCAAGCGAGCGACTCGGAGTATTGCGCCGCCGCCGCCGTGCCCGCGCCGGCGTGGTGCGGGAAGACGACAACCCGCAGCGAAGGATCGACGCCGTCCGCGATCAACACCGACGGCTCGATGCTCACCGGGCCGCGATACGCCGCGACGATCTTCTCGATGAGCGGGATGCTTGCGGTCGCCATGTGGCTACCGGTGACCTGCTCGAACGCCGCGCCGTAGTCGCGCCAGCGCTGCAACGCCGGCGCGCTGCTGATCGGCAGCAACTCATCGGGTACCTCGGCCGGAAATCCACACGCGTCGCGCGCCAGACAACCGATGCAACGCCCGCGCGCCGCGACGGTGCGGGGTGTGCTGCGGAATCCCGACCACTCCGAGCCGAACAGACAAAGAGGCACGCCGCTGAAGGTCGGCGGTTCGGAACCGCGCTCGCGAACCTGTCGTGCGAAACGCGTTAGCGCGGGTTTGAGTGGAACCCAACTGCCGGGCGCCGGTGTCACGTCCACCCGCTTCGGGGCTTCACTGGTTTGGCGGAGGAAGTCTGACAGCCGCTCGCCGGACACCTGCACCACGCGGGCCGTCATCCGCGTTCACCCACCCCAGATCTTCCACGGCGGATGCCCCGACTCCCAATCGCGCTCCAGGCTCTTCTTGTCCTTCCAGGTGTCGAGGCACTGCCAGTAGCCGAGGTGTTCGTAGGCGGCCAACTGTCCCGCCGCGGCGAGCGATTGGATCGGGTCGTGTTCCCACATCACCGGGCCGACGATCGTGTCGAGCGCCGCCGGGTTGAGCACGTAGAACCCGCCGTTGATCCAGCCCTGTTCGGGCTCCGGATTCTCGCGCAGGCCGACGATGCGACCGTCTTCGATGTCCGGGATGCCGAAGCGCGGCAGCGGGCGCACCGTCGTCATGGTCGCCAGGAGGCCGTGGTCGCGGTGAAAGCGGATCAGTTTCGTGATGTCGACGTCGGAGACGCCGTCGCCGTACGTCATGCAGAAGCAGTCGTCGTCGCCGATCCAACGGCGGATGGCGAGTAGGCGCTCCCCCGTCGTCGTCCCCTCACCCGTGTCGACCAGCGTGACCCGCCAGTCGTCTGGTGGCGCCGAGTGGTACTCGATGCGTCCGGAGGCGGTGTGGATCGTGACGTCCGAGTTGTAGAGGCGATAGTCGCGGAAGTAGTCGCGCACCACGTTGCCCAGCCGGCCGAGGCAGACCACGAAATCGCGGATGCCGTGCGCGGCGTAGATCTGCATGATGTGCCACAGGATGGGTTGGCCGCCGATCGGAATCATCGGCTTCGGGCAGCTGCGGGTTTCCTCCCACAGTCGCGTCCCCTCCCCCCCGGCAAGGATGACTGCCTTCACAATGGAACCCAGTTAACAGCCCGAGCCCAACCGGGCAACCGACAATGTCGGCGGGGCAGTAACCGGCCTACTGACTCGGAAGGTCGCGGCGCCTAGCGCCCGCCGCGGATGGAGTCCCCGAGGGCGCCGAGTGCTGTTTCGACGGTTCGCGTGTTGCACGGCCGCGCTCTCGAGGGCTAACTTCGCCACATGGCTGAGGATGTCCGTTGGATTCAGCGGCTCGAGAATTTCAGCCGTGCCCTGGCATTGCTGCGCGGGGGATTGAGCTCGGGATCGACGTCACTTTCCCTCCTCGAGAAGGAGGGCGTCATTCAGCGCTTCGAGTACACCTTCGAGTTGGCGTGGAAGACGGTAAAGGACTACCTGGAGGACGGCGGCATCGTCATAAGCCCGGTGACCGCGCGACAAGTCATAAAGGATGCGTATCGCGCAAAAGTCATCGACGACGGCCAGGTGTGGATCGACATGCTCGACCATCGCAACCTGCTCTCGCACACCTACGACTCCTCCGTATTCGAGGCCGCTGTCGAGGCGATCGCTCAACGTTATCTTCCCGCTTTGATTGCCGTCGAAGAAGACTTTCGGCGTAGGCATCCAGCATGACGCTCGTCGGACTTGCGCAAAACGAGTTGGACCTCATCGTTGGCGTGTTCCGAAGTCATCCCGAAGTCGTCGCCGCCCGGATCTTCGGATCCCGCGCCAAGGGGACCCACACTCCTCGGTCCGACGTCGACCTCGCGGTCTGGGGAGACGTGGACGACCTGACGGCTGCGCGGATCGCTGCCGACCTCGACGAACTGCCTCTGCCGTATCATTTCGACGTGAAGCCTGTTGCAACCATCGGGCTGCCGGCGCTCCGCGAGCACATCGATCGCGTCGGAGTCCTCGTCTATCCGCCTGACCGATAGGACCCTTGGCATTCGAGCGCGTTTGCATGGGGTGTTCATTCCACCGCGCGCCGCCGCTGGTGCACGGCAGAGCGTAGTCGTGGTCGGAATTGGATCGGCGAGTCCATCCTCCATCAAGCGTACGAAGCCGTCCCTCGATACGGCGAGGCCGAGACACCCACGACGCGCTCGGCAACATGCGCCACTTCGAAGGCCCGGGAGGCACGCCCGAGATCGAGTACCTGGTCGATGGCTACAATCGCCGCATCGTCAAGAAGGTGAGGGTAACAAAATGACTGATCGACCCGACAATCGGATAGAGGTCCAACTTGCTGCCCGCCTGGATGCCCTCGAACGGAAGGTGCGCAGATCCATCTGGTTGGCCATGGCAATCTTTGCGGGGGTGTTCGTCGCGATGCGTCACGATGTATCAGTTCCATCACTGACGGTTCAGAGGCTGCTCTTGCAAGATTCGGAAGGGAATCTTCGTGGGGCGATCGGAACGGCGGGGGACTTGTCGTACGTTCGGTTGTATCCACCGGCGGCCCCTAATGAGTCCCTTGGGCTTCGGTTGGTCGTGGGTCGGCATGGAGCGAACTTGACGTTGACGGGCCCTGAGGAGGCGTTGGCGGAACTGTCTATTCTAGGGGCCGGAAAGCCCACGCTCTTCCTACGACGAGGCGAGGACTCACTACTGTTGCAGCCGGACGCGCGATGACGGCCAAAAGCTACGGCTAAAGCTACTCTCTAACTGCAACCGCACGGCGCACGACGGCCCCGGGGGGAATCCCAATCGCCACCGCTCAGTACGACGCCTAGGAGTTGGCTCCGCGATCCCGCTTGATAGGCGCCGGCTAAGGGGAACGGGTCGCGCGGTCTCACCGCTGCCGTACTTCGGTCCCCTCGCCGGCGGTGATGAACAGCGCGGTCGCTTCGTCGTCGATGTCGGCTGTGTGCCACACTCCCGGGGGATTGATCACCGCCTCACCGAGGTTGAGGGCGACGCGTCGCTCCGTGCCGTCGACTTCCTGGATCAACTCGATGCGGCCGCCGACGCACACCACCAGCTCCTCGCCGGCGGGATGCATCTCCCAACTGTCCCACGGTGCGCGGAAGGTGTTCAGGCTGACCAGCCTGCCCTCCGCGCCGTCGGCCGCCGTGCGGGCGCCGTAGCGCTCGTACCACCCGAGGTCGCCGGTGAACTCGTCCTGAACGACAACCGTGGCGCCCTTGCCCAGGTGGACGGGGAAGCGCGCGAGATCGAAGGCCTGTCCCTGCTTCATGGTGTGCTCCTTTTGCAGTTTCAGTTCACCTGCCGGGTCTTGCCTTCCCAGTACTTCGCCCGCAGCTCGCGCTTGAGGATCTTGCCGGTCGGGTTGCGCGGCAGGGCGTCGACGAAGTCGACCGAGCGCGGCCGTTTGTAGCCGGCGATCTTGTCGCGGCAGTAGTCGATGATCTCCTCCTTGGTCGCGGTCGCGCCGGCGACGCGAACGACGACGGCCTTCACGGATTCCCCCCACTTGTCGTCGGGGACGCCGATGACGGCGACGTCGGCGACGGCGGGATGGGCGTACAGCACGCTCTCGACTTCGGCCGGGTAGACGTTCTCGCCGCCGGACACGATCATGTCCTTGACCCGGTCGTGGATGTAGAGGAACCCGTCCTCGTCGAGATAGCCGGCGTCGCCGGAGCGGAACCAGCCGTCGCGCAGGCACTGGGCGTTGGCCTCGTCGCGCTTCCAGTAGCCCTTCATCACCAGCGCGCCGCGCATCAGGATCTCGCCGACTTCGTTCGGCCCACACGGCTCGCCGGAGGGAGACACGATGCGCAGGTCGCAGCCGAACACCGGCTGGCCGCAGGCGCGCAAGCGTTTGCTGCCGACGACGTGATCGCGTGGCGCCAGCGTCACGAGCGCGCCGGTGGTCTCGGTCAGCCCGTACGCCTGGACGAAGTCGCAGCCGAACACGCGAATGCAAGTCGCCAACAACTCCTCCGGAATCGGCGACGCGCCGTACACCAGGGTCTTCAGCGATGTGAAGTCGGTCTGCGCGGCGCGCGGGTGTTGCACGAGGAAGTTGAGCAGCGCGGGTACCATGAACGCGTGCTGGATCCCCTCGGCCTCGATCAACTCCAGGATGCGCGTCGGATCCGCTTCGCGCATGATGACCAGCCGCGCGCCGGCGTACAGCAGCGCGAGGGCATAGCCGGAGCCGCCGATGTGGTAGAGCGGCATGCACACCAGACCGGTGTCGCCCGACCGCACGCCGCCGAAGCCGAGCAGTCCGGTCGCCATCGCGGCGCAGAGATTGGTGTGGGTGAGTTCGGCGCCCTTCGGATGTCCGGTGGTGCCGCTGGTGTAGAGCTGCCACGCCGTGTCCGATTCGTCGCCGTCGCGGCGCGGATCGATGGCCTCGGCTCCCGACAAGAACTCCTCGTAGTCGATCCACGAACGGCCGCGCGCCGCGCCGTCCCAGGCGACGATGTGTCGCACCGATTGCAGGTCGCCCTCGATCTGCTCGACCGCGGCGGCGAAGTCGGCGCCGACGAACAGGAACGGCGCCTCCGCGTCGTCGACGACGAACGCGATCTCCGGCGGCGCCAGGCGCCAGTTCACCGGCGTGAACACCCCTCCGGCCTTGCCGATGCCGAAGATCACTTCGAAGAAGAAGTCGTGTCCCTTGTCGAGCACACACACCCGCTGCCCGGGCGTGAGTCCGGCCCTGACGAGCGCGTCGGCGACCAGGTTCGAGCGCCGGTCGAGCTCGCGATACGACGTCGCCCGGCCGTCGTGCCAGAGCGCGGCGTCGTCGCGCTGCTGCTGCGCTCGATAGCGGAGAATCTCAGGAACTGTTCGCATCGTCACACCGTCCTCGATGAAGTAAGCCGCGAACCGGTCGCGGCCGATCGACGCCCCGATATGGACTACGGCCGCACGCTCGCGGTCAAGCGGCGCAGTGTCCCACCGGCATGCCGGCGAAAGCCGGCATCCACCGGATGACCGGATGACCTGAAGCATCGACCGTTTCCCCAGGAGGGCGAGGCTCCCGCCGAGCCGCGCTCGCAAGGGACCTAAGCGACCAAAGGGACGAAAGGCCTGTTCTTCGGTCCCTTGAGTCCCTTTCGTCCCTTGTCCCGCACCGTGCCGCGCGTTGCGCTGCGCCGACGAAATGGGGTTCTCTCTGAGGCGAATTGAAACCGACCGGAACATCGCCGGACGACGAGGAGATCCAATCATGTTGATCGTTGCGGGAACCATCACATTGAACGCGGCCAAGCGCGCCGAAGCGGACAGTGCCTTCGCCGTGATGCGAGAGGCGACGCTGAAGGAGCCGGGTTGCATCGAATACCAGGCCTACACCGACCGCGGCGACGCGGGCGTCGTGTTCATGTTCGAGAAGTGGAAGGACCAGGCCGCTCTCGACGCGCACTTCGCGTCGCCGCACATGGCGCAGTTCGGCGCCGCCCTCGGCGGCCTCGGCGTCACCGGCATGGACGTGAAGAAGTACGAGGTCGCGAGCGAAGGAACGGTCCCCTGAGAACCCGCTTGGCGTCTTTGCGTCTTGGCGCGAGAAAAAGCCGGAACCCTCACTGACCTGCGGAACCTCGCTGGGCGGTGTCTCTCAACTCTCTCGCGCCAAGACGCCAAGGCGCCAAGAAAAGATTGGCAGGTCGAGTGTTTGTCGGGTTGGATCTCCCGCCGATATCGACGATGAGCTACGGCATGGGCGAGAAGCTAGAGCGTTACTCGAAACACCTGACGCTGCTTCGCGGGAAGACGTGCTGGGGAGTCGTACCGGGACGCCGTGGCTCGTCAGCAATAGGGCTGCACTTCGGTGCGAGGATGGAACGATCGGCCGTGCTCCCGAACCGGGCTAAGTACGGCTTCCCGCTGGAACCCTCGCCTGTTCGACGGTAGGCTCGCTTCAAATGGACTTCGATTCCTTGCTCGCCCTCCTCAAAGCCTTCGAACGCGAGCAGGTCGACTACATTCTGGTAGGCGGCGTCGCTCTCAACCTCCACGGTATCATTCGAATTACGGAGGACGTTGACTTCTTCATTCGGCCGACACCCACGAACGTCGAGTGCATCAAGCGGGCGCTGCGCTCGGTGTGGGACGACCCCGAGATCGACACCATCTCGGCGGATGATGTCCGTGGCGATTACCCCACTGTTCGCTACGGCCCGCCTGATGAGGCGTTTGTCATCGACCTTCTTTCGCGTCTCGGCGAGGCGTTTGGCTACGAAGATCTGCGCAGCCAGGTGATCGATGTGGAAGGTGTCAAGGTTCGTATCGCTACCCCGGAAACCCTTTACAAAATGAAGAAAGACACGCTGCGGCCAATCGATCTCGCCGACGCCGCGACTTTGAAAGATAAGTTCCACATCGAGGACGACTGAGAATGCCGGTCCAACGTTTTCGTACCCACGACGATGCCCGCCGTGCGCTCTGGTGTGATCGCTCGGATCCCGACCTGCATCTTCGCATTGCCCGCCTCTGGGCCACCGCTACGCGGCTCGCGCCGCTGTGCATTCCCCGGGGTCTGCGCAAGTTCCGCTCCATCGAGGATGCAAATCGCGAGCGTGAGCAGTGGGTTGGCGAACGGGTGCGCGCGATCGCTGCCGCCCGATCGGCGACCTGAATCGCTGGCGTTGAGAGATTTCAATTAATTGCGATGGTCAGACCATAAGGGCGCCGGAGCTTCACTGAGGGGTGTCTCTCGGTAATCTCGGACCAAGACGCCAATAAGGACTCAGCCTCTCGGCGTCTCTGCGCAAGATGATCTCTTGTCGGAAGCCAGGCGGCGGCGGCGCCACAGCAGGGCGGGTAGAGGCGCCAGCCAGGCCAGGCCATGATCGACGCCGGGGGCTGTTGTCTGGCAGCCGTCGTCGTCGGCGGCGATCGGCCGGAGCGTCGGACTGTCGGCCGGTGTCGGCGTTGAGATCGGTGGGCTGGTTGACGTGATCGTGGGCGGCGCCTGGGTCGGCGTCGCGGTCGACGCGGCGATGATTTCGATCGAGCCGTCGATACAGGCGGCTTCGAACTCGAAATCGTCGGATGGTCCCCTGGCGCTTGCGTTCCGGCACGTAAGGTCTCGTCGTCCGGTCGGCGCGTCGTCGTCGATGCGCAATGCGCAGGTGAAGATCTCGACACCGTCGGCAATCGGGCTGCGGGTGTTTAGCATCGCTGCGACGCCGCCAGTGCAGTAGCCCTGCGTCGGGTCGCAGACGACGAAGGTGTAGCCGAACGACACCTCGTCGTCGTCGATCTCTGCGGCCGCTGTGCACGACGGCAGGCCTCCGATGTTGGCGACGACCGGCGCGTAGACCGGGAATCCGAAGATCGTCGACACCGAGCTGACCGGAGCCGCGGCGTCGAGGCGAACTGTCAGGTCGACGGTCTCGCCGGGAGCACCGGCGACGGAACCGATGACGACGCGCACCTGGGGCACCTCGGTCGGCGTTGGTGTGACGCTCGGCTGGGATGGAGTCGGCGTCGCCGACGGAGTCGAGCTTGCCAACGTCGGTGCGTCCGTCGGAGTCACGGGGCCGGCGTCGGTCCCCGTCGTCGTCGCCGTCGGTGTGTCGGTTGGGAAAGGGGGCGTGGGCGTCGCCGTCCGCAGCGTTGCGGTGGCAGACGAGGTCGGTGATTCGGTCGCGGCGGTGCCGGTCGGCAGCGCCGTCGGGGTCATGTCGACCGGTGTGTCGGCGGGAGTGCCGAGCGGCGTGTCGGTGGCCGGCGAAATGTGAGTGGCGGTGTGCGTGTGGGTCGCGGTGTCCGTCGGTGTGTCCGTCTGCGTACCTGTGTTGGTTGCGCTCGCGGTCGCCGCCGTGCCACTCGGCGTTGTCGGAGCTCCGGCGAGAGCGGGAAGACTATGCGCGGCGATCGCGAGCAGGACGGCCACTCCAAGTCCGAGCTTCGACGCCGACACCATCATCACTACCTCTCGAATCCTGGCTACCGAATCAAGTGCAGGGAGGGGGCGTACGGAACGACTCGTCCCACTCTCGCGAATGTCGCGCCATGATGGCGAACGCACCGTATGGACTGCAAGTTTGAACTCGGACTCGTCGTTACCTACGTCCCCTTCTTACTTCTTACTGCCGCCGACCCCTTCTTACTGTCGCCGATGGGATTCTCGTCCATAACAAGTCGATGTCGGACTGATCCCAGGCCCACGTGGCGGCGTAGCCCTGGCCGCATTGGACGTTCGCACTGAGGAGAGCCCGATTCGCGGGTGTACACCCGACCCGGCAGGAGTACGATGCGCAGGAGATGCGCAGGGCCGGGTGGTTCGGGTGAAGGATGGCACGGATCCCGACACGGCGGAGAGCTGCAGGAGACGGTCAATCTTCAGGTCGATGTCGAGTACTCGCCAGGTTGTGTTATGAGCGTCGGATTCGTCGTTGGGATCGCCCTGATCGTCGTAGGCACGATATGTCTAAGGGCAGTTCCGGGTAGCGAGCGCCTTGCGGTTTTCGAGTTTGGCGAATTCAGAAGATTGAAGGGGCCGGGAATCGTGTTGGTGCCGCCGTTTGGGCCCTCCGAACGGATGACCGAAGGTCTAGGAAAACGCGGAGAGTTGATCGCGACTGACAAGGCGAGGTTTTGCGATCGCGTGATTCCAGCGAGTCTCACCGACGAACTACCAGTTGGCGCACAGATTAGGGTGGTTGGCTTCGCGGAGGACAAAGTACTGATCGCGCTCGACCAGGTTGCTCGCGAAGCAACATGCCCCAAGTGTTCGTTCACGTTTCAAGTGACGTCTTGATGACAACCGAACCGGAGGGGAACAGGTACTTGGTCCTCCCACCTGCGCAGATTCTCTACGGCGCGCTGCTATTCGCCTTCATCCTCTTCGGATGGGTGCCGGCAATTTTCAGTACCAGTTGGGTCGATGCGCCGTCAGTTCCAAGGATTGCCTTCGCTATTGGTGTACCGGCATGTCTGTTTCTTGTCGGCGTGGCGACAATCGCGGGTGCCCGAGTTCTTCGGGTGAAAGGCAGTGGAGTGAGTCAACGCTGGATGAATCTGGTGGAACTGGGAAGATACGACTTGGCAGAGGTCGCGAAGGTCGAATCCATCCAGCGACGTTCTCCAATCGCAAGAAACCCGACCCTCAAAGTCAAATTCGAGGATGGGGACGCTCTGGTCATCTATGGGTCGTGCTGGAACTACAAGAGATTCAGCGAAGACCTTGCGAAGTACGCTGGGCCGTATACGGGGCGGGGAAGAATGCGTAAGGGCGGCGCTCGCCACGAGGTTTAGCGCTAAACAGCGGTCTCCATTGGCGCGGCGACCCGCGCGACCGAGTTCCCCATCGGACCCGATGAATACCGCCTTCGGCTACCCGCAGCAGTCCCACGCTTCCAGAAGTACGAAGTCGCCAGCGAGGGCGCTGTCCCCTGAGAACCCCTTGGGGTCTTGCGTCTTGGCGCGAGAGAAAAAGCGGGAACCCTCACTGACCCGCAGAGCCTCGCTGCGCGGAGTCTCTCATTTTTTCTCGCGCCAAGACGCGAAGGCGCCAAGAAGAGATTGGTGGTCGGGTGTTTGTCGGGTTTGGAGCGCTAGTTCGTGCGCATTGCTTCCATTACGGCGCCGTAGGTGGCGACGCAGTAGGGCACGACGTAGGTGACGAGGAGTTGGGCGACGCGGCGCGATTGGAAATCGCCGGATAGGAACATGTCGTAGTGGTTGATGGCGCCGAGGATGGTGCCGATCACGGCGGCCACCTTGAGTGATCGGACAACTGTGTGGCGCCGCAGGGCGAGGCGGAGGAAGGTCGGTCGATCGCTCACGCTCTGCTCTGTGCCCGCGCGGCGGCGGCTTTTCAACTCCGGGCCGGTTGGCTACAACGCGCCGATGCCGTTGATGAACGCCGCGGAGATCTCCGCGTTCCTCGCCCGCGAGTTTCCCGAGTCGGACCCGGCGCGAACTACGATCGAAGAGATCCGAGACGGCTACGCGCGTATGCGGCGGCGGGTCGACCCGTCCGACTTGCGGCCGGGAGGGACGGTTTCCGGGCCGACGATGATGGCTCTGGCCGACAACGCGATGTACGTCGCGTTGCTGGCGATGATCGGTCCGGTGGCGCTGGCGGTGACGACCAACCTCACCATCAACTTCCTGCGCAAGCCGGAGCCGGTCGATCTCGTCGCCGAAGCGCGATTGCTGAAGCTCGGCCGCCGATTGGCGGTCGGCGAGGTGCGGTTGTTCAGCGTCGGCGTCGACGATCCAGTCGCGCACTGCACGGCAACTTACTCGATTCCGCCGCGCTGACCGACGCTTTCCTTCCCGTATCCGGGATACGGAGAAGCGCGCCACGTCACTCGCGTTCCGCGTCAGTCCCATTCCGTCATCCCCTGCATCGGGGTCGGGGTCGGTATCGGAATCGGTATCGAACCCGACAGACCAAACGGACGGCGGGGTCCCACACGGAACAAGGACACCCACAAGGGGCGCCCCTACGCCTGTCGAAGGGGGCTTTGCCCGCCAATTCGAGTCGGTGGGAAGCGCGGTGCCGAAAAGCACGTCATCCCGGCGAAAGCCGGGATCCAGGTGGGGCGGCGGTGGCATGCGGCCTGGACCCCGGCTTTCGCCGGGGTGACTAGGTGGGATGGCGATTGAATTAGTGGGGCAAAGCCGTCGAAGGGCGAGCGCCGGGGCGGGAGATGTCGGGTTGCAGCGCTGCTGGCGCGGCTCGTATCGTACTGCGGATGTTGGGACGGATTGGCTACCTCGGGTTGGTGCTCGTGTTGGGCTGTAACGACGGGCCGCGCGACGAGCAGTCGCCTTCGACCGTAGACCGTTCGCCTGTCGCCACGGTGCCGGCGGCGCCGACCTATGCCAATCGCGCCGATGTCGCCGCGCAGATGCGAACGGCGAAGGCGCTGCCGCATCATCCGGCCGACGGTTCGGGTCGGGCGTGGATTGCCGACGGTCCGCGGTCGGTGACGGCAAACTCGACCGCCCATTGGCAGTTCACCTACGAGGCCGGGCCGGAGGGGATCGCCGACGGCGGCGCGATCGTCTTCATGGTCTCGCCGTTCTGGGGATGGAGTCCTCCGCAAGACGCCAGCCCGGATCGCCCCGGCTATGCGTCGGTCGCGACCGACGCGCCGGGAGTTGCTCTTGCGGTCACCGCGGACATGTCGGCGATGATGGCGATTCGCGTCGGCGGAAGGCGCCTCGAGCCGGGCGAACAGGTGCAGATCCACTACGGCGGCTCGGCCGGCGGGCGCACCGATCGCTACGCAGAGTCGCGGTCGCCGTTCTGGATCGGGGTGGACGGCGACGGCGACGGTTCGCACCGGTTTCTGCCGGACTCACCGACCGTCGAAGTCACGGCTGGTGCAGCCGCGCAACTGGTGGCGATGGCGCCGAGCACCGTCCGACCGGGTGAGGCGTTTGTCGTTCGTGTCTCCGCGCTCGACCGCCTGGGCAATGCCGGCACCTCGTTCACGGGATCGCTGCGCCTCGAAAGCGAACCGGCGGGGACGACGCCGGACCAGACGGTCGCGGTCGGCGCGAACGATCACGGCATCGTGTCGATCACCGTCGCCGCGCCGGCGGAGGGCGTCTTTCGCGTGCGTGTCCAGGCCGACGGCGGCCTGCAGGCGCGCACCAACCCGATCGTCGTCGCGCCGTCCGGGCCGCGCATCTACTGGGGTGACCTGCACGGGCATTCCGGGCTGTCCGACGGTACCGGCACGCCGGAGGACTACTTCCGCTACGCGCGCGATGTCGCCGCCCTCGATGTCGTGGCGCTCACGGATCACGACCACTGGGGCGTTTTGCACCTCGACGAGAACCCCGCACTGTGGGAACGCATCCAGACCGCGACGGCGGAGTATCACCGGCCGGGCTCGCTCGTGACCCTGCTCGGCTACGAGTGGACCAGTTGGGAGTCGGGACACCGCCACGTGTTGTACTTCAGCGACGAGGGCCGGGTGTACTCGTCGATCGATCCCGCCACCGATACACCGACGAAACTCTGGGACGCGTTGCGCGGCAACGATGCCATCACCATGGCGCACCATTCGGCCGGCGGCCCGATCGCCACCGACTGGTCGTATCCGCCCGACCCGGTGCTCGAACCCGTCACCGAGGTCGTTTCAGTCCACGGCGTCAGCGAAGCGGCCGACTCGCCATCGGTCATCTACGACGCGGTGCCTGGCAACTTCGTCCGCGATGCGATCGACCGCGGCTACCGCTTCGGTTTCGTCGGCAGCGGCGACAGCCACGATGGGCATCCCGGCCTGTCGCATCTTTCGACGGGCGGCACCGGCGGCCTCGCCGCGATCCTCGCCGACGAGCTGACGCGCTCCGCCGTGCTCGATGCCCTGCGGCAGCGGCGCGTCTACGCCACCTCGGGGCCGCGCATCTATCTGCGCGCCGCGCTGTCGACCTATCCGATGGGATCGACGGTCGCCGCGCGAGACCTCGCGGCCGCCGAGCCGCCGATGCTGTACGTCCACGCCGTCGGTACGGACACCATCCGCTGGATCGATGTGGTGCGCGCCGGCGCGGTCGCGCGCAGCGAGGTCGGGCAGGCGGCGGTGGAACTTCTGATCCCGTTCGCCGAGCCGACCGCCGGCGAGTACGTCTACGTCCGCATCGTTCAAGAAGACGGTGGCCTCGCCTGGTCGAGCCCGATCTTCATCGAATGACGGTTGCAGTTCGCACGCGTTCGTTGAAGAAAAAATAGATCTCACCACAGAGGCACGGAGGACACAGAGATGAAGGGCCTTGGACACTAGCCCGCTTGGTCGCGGGGTCGATGTCGATGATTGGATTCGAGTGTCGCCGGGATCCTCTCTGTGTTCTCGGTGCCTCTGTGGTGAGGAGTTAGCTAGATCCGATCCGGCGTCATTGCTGCCAGCTGGCGAAACTCCGGGTGCGTGGCCGCCAGTTCGTCGTAGGTGCCGACGCCTTGGATGCGCCCCTGGTGGACGAACACCACCTGGTCGAACTCGCGCACGCCGTGCAGGCGGTGGGTGACGGCGATTAGAGTCGAGCCGCCCAATTCCGCGCGCAGGACTCCCAGGATCGCGGCCTCGGTCTGGGGATCGAGGGCGCTGGTCGCTTCGTCGAGGATCAGGACGCTGGGGCGGTTGTACAAGGCGCGCGCGATGCCGGCGCGCTGGCGCTCGCCGCCCGACAGGCGGACGCCGCGATCGCCGACGCGCGTTTCGAGACCCTCGGGGAGCGAGGCGACGAAGCGGTCCAACTGCGCTCGCCGCAGCGCCTCATCGATCGCCGCGCCGTCGATCTCCGCGTCCGCCCGACCCAGGGCGATGTTCCGGCGCAGCGTGTCGTCGATCAGGTGTACTTCCTGCGGCACGTAGCCCAACTGGCGACGCCATGCGCGGACGACTCGCGAGATGGGCACGCCGTCCACTCGGACCTCGCCGCGGGTCGGCGACAGCAGGCCGACGATCAACCGCACGATCGAACTCTTGCCGGACCCGGTCGCGCCGACGATCGCGACCGTCCGCCCGCGTTGGATCGTCAGGTCGACGGAGTCGAGAACGATCGGCGCGCCGTCGCCGTAGTCGAGTGAGACGTCGGAGAGCTCGATGCGGTCGGCGAAGCGCAGCGGCGCGATCGGGGATTCGTCGTCGCTCGGTGAACCGAGGGTCTCGAGCTCGCGTAGATCCGCCCGAATCTGGTCGATACCGGCCGCGCCGTGGCGGATCGTCTGGGAGTGATAGAGAATCCGATTGGCCGAAGGGATGATGCGAAAGCCGGCGTAGGCGAACAACCCGAGCAGGGAGATCGTGCGCGTGTTCGAAACTCCCGTGAGAACCAGGGCGACGGTCACGCACAGCGCGCCGCCGATGAAAAGGGATTCGACGATCACCCGCGGCAGAGCGAGGGAGAAGTTCTGCCGCGCCATGACGTCGGCGAAGCGGGCGGCGAGTCGCTCGAACTCGTGGGCGAAGTAGTCGGCGCGGTCGAGCACCATGATCTCGTCGACCGCGCTCAAGGCCTGTGTCTGGTGTCGCATCGAGCTTGCGCTCAGGTCGCGCGCCTGATGACCGAGACGCAGCGAATACTTGCGCATCCCGGCGAGCAACGCGCTGCCGATCGCGGTGAGCACGGCGGCGGCGAGAAGCGTGACGCCAGGGGCGACCAGCAGCAGTACGCAGAGAATGGAGAGCAACACGAGCGCCTCGGCGGCGGTGTGCACGATCGCGCCGACGATCAGTGCGAAGCTCGCCCCGGCGAGATGCGTGGTCGTATGCACCAGGTCGGTCGAGTTGCGGCGCAGGTGGAACAGATACGGCGCGCGCAGGTAGCCGGTGAGCAGCCGACTCGAGAGATCGGACGCCGACCGCGTCGAAGCGTGCGCTTGCGCGTATTCCGCGGCGACGACGACCAGCACCTTGAGGAAGTAGAACGCAGCGATGGCGAGGATGAGCAGAAGACCGGCCCGCCGCGGGTCGTCGCCGCTGAGAGAGCGCAACACGTCTCCGACGACGGGGATCGCGCCGACCGCGCTCGGGTCGGCGACCGCCGCGACGAGCGCGAAAACCCCGGCGGCGCCGACTGCCTCGCTGGCGCTGCTCACCAGGATGAGCGGCAGGACACGAGCCCAGCGGCGCCGCCCCTCGGGCGAGAGCAGGGAGTGGATCTTTACGGCGTAGGACCACATCAGAGCGCTCGGACTCCCGCCCGCCTTTCGAGGAGCGGAAGCATCCGCTCGCGCCAATGATCGCTCCACGTCTGCTGGGGTTCCGCTGCGATGCGCTCGCGCATCGCAGCGAGGGAGAGCGGATCCTCGACGAAAAGTCGCAGCCAGGCTCGCATCAGTTCGGCGGCGTCGTTGAAGAACACGCAGTCGTCACCGGGACGCAGCACTTCGCGCAGGCACGGGCCGTAGTCGAGTACGCAGGTCGGCAGTCCGGCGCCCAACATGTCGACCACCTTCATGGGGAAGTCGACGCCGGACGACGACCGATGCAGACAGACGCCGAGGTCGGCCGCCGCCAACAGTCGCGGATAGTCTGCGTCGGACAGCCACACGGTGCGCAGCGCGATGCGCGGCAGGTCCATCGCACGCGCCCGGCGATCGTACTCTTCGCGCAGCGGGCCGGCGCCGGAGACGACGACGATCAGCGGCGGCAGCGACTCTGCCGCTGGACGCAGCGACCACAGCCGCAATGCCTCGAGCAAGACCGAGAAGTCCTCGTCGCGGCTCCAGCTCGTCGCGCTGACGATGATGCGTGCGGTTCCGTCGCATGCGGCGCGCCGCTCGTCCTCGCTCAGTCCGAGCCGCTGCACGATGTCGCGGCGGAGGGCGCCGCGATCGCCGTCGCGGAGTGCGACGAAGCGTTGAGCCGGTAGATCGCGCAGGACCACAGGCTCGACACCGAGGTGGCCGCGCAACCAGTCGCGCATGGCCTCGGTGACGCACAGGTGATCGTCGGCTCGCGCCGCCAGGCCTCGCTCCAGCCATCCGGCGACGGCCACCAACCGGCTCGACCGCCCGAGGCGAAGTCCGAGAATGGTCCAGCCGAAATTGTGCCAGTCGACGATCAGGCGGCTGCCGCGCCAGCGGCAGATCACCAGCAGCAAAGGCAGGACGTGTACCGCCGGTGGATTCTGCACGATCACGATGTCGGCTCGTTCCGACCGCCGCAACGCCGCCGCAAGCCGGGCGACCTGACCGGCCACTTTGCGCGCCGTCCCGACCCGCGATGCCTCAGCGGTCGGCGGCGGTGTGGCAGCGATGGAGCGGATGCGCACCGCGTCGTTGGTCGCCAGATCGCGGCCGACCGGCTTGTCGACGACGGCGATGATCTCGACCAGGAACCCTTCACCCGCCAGTGCCAGCGCATGAAAGCCCATGCGCGGGCTGCGAGCGAGGTCGCCGAGCACGACCACCGCGGCGCGGCGCCGCGCGCCGTCCATGCGACCTGCTCCGCCGCCGGATGACTCCGCGATCACCAGCGGATCTCCCAGGTTCGTATCGCGCCGGCTTGTCCGTCGCGTCGATCGAAGTCGGCGAAGTAGCGCGAGTGTCGACCTTCGAGGAACATCAGCGAGGTGAAGGTCGAGCGCAGAATGTCGGCTGAACCCACCAGAACCCGGCTCCCCTCGAGATCCACAAGGACACTTTCGTGGGCCGGGCCGCCCGACGCGCGCTCGGCGATACCGTCGGCGGTGACGACGAAGACCGCCGCTGGTGCGATCGTCTCCTCGCGATCCGCCGCCGCGCCGACCGCGAAGCGGGCGGTGTCCGGCGCGGTGCGTGAAACGACGACGGCGCGCAGCACCTGGCCCGATCGCAGCCGGGCGCTGACATCGCAGCGCAGCTGTGTGTCGTCGCCCGCGCAGGAGACCCATTTCGGTGTCAGGTACGACGGCGAATTGGGGCGGTATGCCGCCGCGGTGGCGGCGGTGAAGTCCCAGCCACCCAGCAGGCGCCATCCGATCGAACGCACGAGAATCTCCGGCAGCACCAGGTAGGCCGGAGGCGGTGCGCAGTGGGTGCGCTCGAGCACCGTCTCCACCTGGCCGTCGGCGATGCCGAGGGAGCGGAGGTGCTCGCGGCCGGCGTCGCGGTCCATCGACGCGAGCGCGATGATCGCCCCGCGCGCCGCCTCGGTGTCGAGTCCGCCCTTGCGCAGCGCGCTGAAGGCGCCGAGGTGTCCCTCCGGTTCGGATGACGCGTCCGAGCCGCAGTTGAGCATGCGCAGCAAGCCGACCGACTCCCTCTCGCTGCCGGCCAGCAGGGCGCGCGCGAACCAGTAATGCACCCGGGTGCGAAGAGTGCCGCCGTCGCCGAGGACGCGGCGGTCGGCGACGTATTTGGTGAAGTAGCCGTAGTCCCACCAGGTGTTGACGACCGCTTCCGGCGGCGTCTCGTCGCGCAGCTTCTCGAGCGTGCCGTACCAGGTGTCGTTCATCATCGGCTGAAACGAGCGAGCCGAGCGGACGCCATGTGCGACAGGGGGATATGCGGTTGCCAGCGCGGCGAGCAGAGCCGCGGCGCGCGCGAATGGTGGCGCCGCCCGTGGTTGCCGCTCGATCCAGGCGTAGGTCCTGCCGACGGCCGTGGCGCACAGGATCGCCAGCGGAGGTGCCAGAATGATGAGAAAACGACCCCCTTGGTGCGAGACGACGAGGCCGCCGAGAAACCACAAGATGATCATCGCCCCGGCGCCCTGGTCCTCGACCGGACTGTCGCGATCGGCGAGATAGGCGCCGATGCCGATCGCCAGCGGGAGAATCAGCAAGCCCGTAAGGGTCCACGGTTCGATCGCGTCGAAGGTAATCAGATAGCGGTAGAGCAGGTTGCCGCCGACCAGGATCGCGAAGTGCCACGAGTTCCAACCGGCCCGCGGCAACATCAACAAGATCAGACCCAGCCAGGCGACGAAGAAGTAGACCGGCCCCGTCATCAAGCGCGCGATGCCCGCGAGATTGGGGGCCCGCAGCTCGCCGACGGTCTCGAATACGCTCGGCCACCTGGGCTCGGATGTCACCGGCGTCGGCGCTGGCGCCGCCGCCGGCTGCATCGCCTCCCCGACGGACCGCACGAGTTGCAGAGCGCTGGAAAGGGGCGAATCGGCTGCGCCTACCAGCTCCGTGGCGAGCGTCGCCGCGACGAGGTAGCCGGCGAGGAGGAGAAGTGCCTGGCGCGTCCGACCGCTCGGGTCCGACGCGCCGCCGTGTACGGCGCGGCGCATCGACCAGAGGAGCGCGTTGGCGCCGAGGCCCAGAACCACGACGCCGCAGGTGAAGATCCAACCGGCCCAGATCGACGCGTGCAGTCCCGTGAAGAACGCGGCGACGGCGATGTACCCCGCGCGTCGCCTCGGTGATTCGGCGTAGATGGCCTCGACCGCGGCCCACACTTCGAAAAGCGGCAGGACGACGTTCCAGATATCGTTGTCCGCTCCGAAGCTGCGGTAGAGCACCGTGGTATTGAGGCCGCTCAAGATCGCGCAGAGAAACCCACCCGGCGTTCCGCCGAAGCGCGCTCCGAGCAGGAACGCCGGGATCACGCCGATGACTCCAACCAAGACGGAGACCAGGAACGCCGACAGGGTAAGGGGAATTTCCGGAGCCACGAGTGAGGCGGCGCGGTGTACGGCGACGAGCGCCGTGACGTGGAACGACGTGGCGTAGCGCGAGACCGTTCCGACCGGCGCCAGGGTGAAATCGTCGCGGCACTTGCCGTCGACCACCGAGTCGCACGGGCTGCCGTGGCGCAGGACGTTGCGCGCGGATCGCACCCAGAAGTAACTGTCGAGGCCGCCGAGGTAGGGGAACACCTTCCCGTCACTCGTTTCAAACGAGTAGAACTCGCGCCGCCGCTGGCGTTCGGCGCGCAGCATCTCCTCGTAGCGGTCACCGTGTTCAGCGATCCAGCGCTCGACCGCGCCGCCGTCGCCGCTCCCTTTCGGAGTGAGGTCGCGGGCGATCTGGGAGCGCACGACCGCCTCGGCCCCGCGCTCGGCGGCGGTCAATTCGAGGGGCATGAGTCTGACCCACCCCACCAATCCCATGGCGAGGACGATCAGTGCGGGGCGCAGAGCTTTCGTCACGAGCGATCGTGTCCAGTCTCGCCGCCGCCGTTTCGGTCGAGCAGTCGCGTCGCGGCGAACGCACATGCCGCCGCGACGGCGACGACGACCGCATGGAACGGGCCGCGCGCCGCGACCGCGAGAAAGGCGAAGGCCGAGAAGGCCGAGCAGCAGGCATACAGCACCAGAACGGCGCTGCGGTCGGAGTAGCCCGAGCGCAGGAGTCGGTGGTGGATATGGTCGCGGTCGGCGCGCGCAATGGCGGCGACGCCCGATACCAGGGCGCGCCGCACGACGGCGTAGGAAGCGTCGACGATCGGCAGACCGAGCGCCAGGATCGGCACACTGATGACCACCGTCGCCGCGCCCTTCTGCAGAGACTGGATCGACAGGACGGCGATGGCGAAGCCGAGGAACAAGCTTCCGCAGTCGCCCAAGAAGATCGAAGCGGGAGGGAAGTTGTAGGGGAGGAAGCCGATCAAGCTTCCAGCCAGCACAGCCCAGATCAAGACCGCGTCGGCGCGTCCTTCCAGTAGCGCGACGCCGAGCAGGGTCAGCGTCGCGATCAGCGCGACGCCGGCGGCGAGGCCGTCGAGACCATCGATCAAGTTGAAGGCGTTGGTGATCGCCACGATCCACAGAACCGTCGCCAGCGGGCCTAGCGGACCCAACTCGATGTAGCCGCCGGTAAACGGGTTGGTGACTCCGACGAAGCCGTAGCCCGCCGCCAGGACCATGATGGCGACGGCGGTCTGTACGGCCACCTTTGCCAGCGGCCGGACGCCGACGGCGTCGTCGACGATGCCGAGCACGAGGATCAAGAGCCCGGCCGCCGCGACCCACGCACCGCCGGCGGCGTGCTGCGAGAGCGGGTCGACGTGCGGTCCGCCGATCCATGCGGCGATCGCGAGCGTGAACCCGAACGATGCGGCGATCGCGACGCCGCCGAGTAGCGGGACCGCGCGACCGGCGCCGTGATGGCCGCCCGGGCGGTCGACGATCGCCCAGCGGCGACCGATCCGAGCGGCGGCGGGGACGAGCAGCGCGGACAGGACGGCGGCGCTCGCTGCGAGTCCGACGCTTGCGACACCGACGGAAGCCGCCAACTTCAGACTCCTCGCCGTTGGATCGGATCAGCGTGTCTCACGACCCGAATCCGCCGTCCGGTCAGTTCAGTCGCTCGACGATCGTGGCGATCCCCATGCCGCCGCCGATACACAGCGTGGCCAGGCCCGTCGTCTTGTCCTGTCGTTCGAGTTCGTCCAGCAATGTGCCGATCAACATCGCCCCCGTCGCGCCCAACGGATGACCCAACGCGATCGCGCCGCCGTTGACGTTCACCTTGTCGCGCGGAATGCCGAGGTCGCGCATTACCTTCAGCGGAACGACGGCGAACGCCTCGTTGATCTCGTAGAGGTCGATGTCGCGCGCAGTCATGCCCGCCTTGGCCAGCGCGCGTTCGCTGGCCGGTCCCGGCGCGGTCAGCATGATCACCGGTTCGGCGCCGCGTGTCGCGGTGGTGAGAACCTTCCCTCGCGGTCGCAGACCGCGCTCGCGCACATACTGTTCCGACGCGAGCGCGACCGCTGCCGCGCCGTCGACGATGCCCGACGAGTTTCCCGCCGTGTGGACATGCCGCAACTCGCGCACGTCCGGGTAGCGCCGATGCACGCGCTCGCGCAGAGTGCCTGGGCCGACCGGCGGCTGGAAGTCCATCACCGCCTCGAAGGAAGGCTTCAACTGACCCAGGCCCTCGACGGTCGTGTCCGCCCGCGGGTGTTCGTCGCGCTCGAGGAGGACGCGTCCGTCGAGGTCGACCACGGGTACGACGCTCTTGAAGCGCCCTTCGGCCGCGGCTCGCTGCGCCGCCTCTTGGCTCTCCCAGGCGAATTGATCGCACTCCTCGCGCGAAAATCCGTCGAGCGTGGCGATCAGATCGGCGGAGATTCCCTGTGGGACGATCGGGTGCAACTCGATCAGGTGGGGGTTGGCGCCGTCGATGCCGCCCGGATCCGAGCCCATGGGAATCCTCGACATCGACTCCACGCCGCAGCCGACGACGAGATCCTGCATGCCGCTGGCGACGCCCATCGCGGCGAAGTTGACCGCCTGTAGACCCGAGCCGCAGAAGCGGTTGAGCGACACGCCCGTGACCTCGTTCGGCCAACCCGCGGCGAGGGTCGCGAGGCGACCGATGCACGCGCTCTGTTCGCCGTGCTGCTGCACACATCCGGCGACGACGTCCTCGACGTCGGCGGGATCGATACCGCAGCGCAGGAGTCCGTTGAGAGCCTGCGCGAGCAGTTCCTGCGGATGCACGCCCGCGAGCGCGCCGGTCGCCCTGCCCCTGCCGCGCGGTGTGCGCACCGCGTCGACGATGTATGCAACTCCCATGAGACCCTCCGCTGGTGTACGGCAGTCGGTCCGCCCGGAGGTTCCCGGGCGGACCAACCGAACCCTTCGCTCGCGTCGCGCGCCGGGTTCGATCGGCGCGCGACGAAAGCTAGCCGTGTTGCGGGGGGGACTACAAGATCCGCGACGCAGGCCGCGCCTCAGGCCGCGGCGGTGACCTCGGCGAGGAAGGACTGCGCCAGCTCGCGATCTTCGATCTGGCTGGGGTGGAAGTCGCGGCGGAAGTAGATGCGGAACCCATCGCGGATGGCGCGGCGCATCTGGCCGCGGTCGCGGCGCTCCAACTCGCGCAGCATCGCCTTCGCCTCTGGCTTGCTGATGCCGTCCTGGCGCAACAGCATCCGGGTGGCGGAGACCGTCCACGTGATCAGGACGAGTGTCGCCAGTAGAAAGCCGGCGATGCGCAGCAGGTAGCTGGGGTTCACCTTCTGCAGGACGTCGAACGCCACCGCCTTGTGTTCAATCTCTTCCATCGCGTGCCAGGCGATCAGCTTGCGCATCACCGGGTGGGCTTCGTTCAGGCGGGGATTGGCCAGGGCGTTCGCCCCCAGCGTGGCGGTGTAGTGCTCGGCCCCGGCCGTGACCGACAGGCGGAGCGCGGCCGGGAAGAACTTGGTCGAAAGCGTCGTGAACTTGTGAAATCGACGCAGGAACGTGTCGATCCGATACCCCTGCGCGCGCATGGTCGCGAAGTAGCGCTCGTGCTCGTGCGCGTGGCGACCCTCCTGGCCGGCGAACCCGCGGACCTGGGCCAGCAGGGCCGGGTCGTCGATGCGGTCGACGTGGTCCATGACCGAGCGCACGAAGAAACGCTCGCCGTCCGGGAAGACCAGGTTGAGCCCGTTGAAGATGTGGGTCTGCATCGCGTTGTCACCGAACCAATGGCGTGGAATGTTCTCGCCGAATGGCAGGCTCACCTTGCGAACCGGGATCTCGTGCCTGTCGCTATGCATGGGTGTCTCCTCGGGTGGCCGTCGGGGCGGGTTCCCCCGTACCGGTCTGTATAAGTACCAACTAGTACGATTGCCGCAGGGCTGTCAAGTGACGAATCGCGTGGGACATTCGGATCTTCTTGTAGAAGGCCGCGGCCGTGGTGCCCGGCTGTTGACGCTCCTCGTCCCGGTGGCGGCGATCGCGGGATTGGCGACGATCTACGTCTCGGGGCTCGGCCATCACGGGATGTTCATGTGGGACGAGGCCCACTACGCCGTCCTCGGCCGCGCCCTGGCGCGCGGCGAAGGGTATGTCGCGCCGGATGGAACGCCGGAATCGCTGCGGCCGCCGGTGTTGCCGCTGGCGGTCGCGGCCGCTTTGCGCCTGATGCCAGGGCGCGATCCGGACCGCACGGCTCTCGCGGTGATGGTCGTCGCGGCGCTTTTCGCGGTCCTGGTCGTCTACGTGTCGGTTCGGGCAGAGGTTGGCGCGATCGGTGGGCTCGCGGCGGCACTGCTCTTCGGCACCTTCCCCGAGGTTTGTCGCTTGGCGTCGTATCTGCTCACCGAGATCCCGCTGATGGTTTTCTACACGGCCGCTGTAATTTTGTTCCACCGCGGGTTGCACCGCGACCCCCGCTACTTTCCGGCGGCGTGGGTGTGCTTCGCCTTGGCGTTGATGACCCGCTACACGGCCGTTCTGTTCGGTCCGACGTGCGCGCTTCTGGTCGCGTTCTGCCTCGCGACCCGGGATGCGGCGGCGCTGCGGCGGATGCGGACCGGTTATTTCATCGCCGGCCCGCTGGTTGCCGCGGTGATCCTGTTGCCGATGTTCGTGCGCGCGCAGCTACACTTCGGCGACGCCCTCGTCGGTTTCAAGAAGGCTTCGCAACAGCTTCCCGAGTACTCGGCTCACGCGCGCATGCCCGTGCATTACTACGTCTCGCTGCTACCGAGAATGATCGGATGGCTACCCGCGCTGGCGCTCGCGGCGATGTCCGGCTACGTCGTCGCGTCCCGCGACCGCCTCGGCGTGACGTGTCTGATCGCGGCGGTGGTGATCATCGGATGGCTGTCGCAGTACGGCTGGAAGGAGCCGCGTCTCGTATCGGCCGCGCTTCCCTTCATGGCGATCCTGCTCGGCACGGGTCTGAGCCGGTTCGCGTTCGCCGAAAACATGCGGAACCCACACGCCCTCATCGCTGCCGCCGCGGTCCTCTTCCTGGTGGGAGTGCGTTTCGATCCAGGCTACCGGAGTGTGCGCGCCCGGATCACCGGGAGTGTTGCGCTCGGATACCCCTCGTTCCTGCACGCGATGGATTGGGTGCGCCGGGAGACGCCGCGGACGGCGGTGCTGATGGGACCCAACTGCTATCAGATCTCCTGGTATGCGGACCGGAGTTGCACACACCTGCCGCGTGAGGCGAGCTTTCGCGCATCGTTGGCCGGAGTCGACTACGTCGTCGCCACCTCGTTCGAGCGCGGACAGCCGCCGTATCTCAACGAGCAGCTCGAGCGCGTGACGCCCAGCGACTACGCCACCGGCCGCGCTTGGCGTTTTCGCGACTCGCGCTTCTGGACGTCGGTCGTCCCAAGCACGCTGCTCGTGGAGGGTGGCGCGTGACGACGACGGCGCATCGGGAGGAATTCCCCGACGCGGCCGCTTTGGGCGTTCGACCGGCGGGGATGACGTGGCAGCCTCCCCGCTTTGATAGCACCGAGTTCTTCGCGCGGCGGACGCGTAACTGTGTCGTCGTCATCGTCTGGAACGAAGGCGATCGCTTGCGCGATCAACTCGAGCGTATGCGATCTCATTGCGATCAGGCCGACGTGTTGATCGCCGACTGGCGGAGCGACGACGGCTCGACGGCGCCGGAGGCGCTTCGCCGAGCGGGTGTGCGCGCGTTGCTCACCACCGACGAGGGCGGTCTCGGGACGGCGATCCGCATGGCGCTGGCCTACGCGCTGGAGCAGGGATACGAAGGCGTCGTCACCGTCGACGGCAACGGCAAGGACGGCGTCCAGGCGATTCCTCGATTCATCCGAGAACTCGACGCCGGCTACGACCTGGTTCAGGGGTCGCGGTTCCTCCGCGGCGCGGAACACGCCAACACGCCGCTCGATCGATACGTCGGCATCCGGTTCGTCGTGTCGCCACTGTTGTCGATCGCCGCGCGGTATTTCTTCACCGACCCCACCAACGGCTTTCGCGGCTTGAGTCGCAGGTACCTGACCGATCCCGGGTTGCAGCCGATTCGCGCGGAGTTCGTCCGCTTCAACCTGCAGCTGTACTTGGTGTACCGCGCCAGGCGACTCGGCTGTCGCATCGTCGAGATACCGGTGCGCCGGGTCTATCCAACCGGTGGGTCGATCCCGACCAAGATCAACGACCTGCGCACCAAGTTGCTGTTCCTCTGGCAACTGGTGCGCACGGTCGCCGGAACGTACAACCCCGACGACCACTGCCCTGAGTTGTAACGGCGAGGCGGGACACGCGAAGCCCAAAAGCACGTCATCCCGGCGAAAGCCGGGATCCAGGCGGGGCGGCGGTGGCATCCGGCCTGGACCCCGGCCTTCGCCGGGGTGACGAAGTGAAATGGCGGTTGAATTGGCGGGCAAAGCCCCCTTTTCTCAAAGGGGGAACCATCTTTGAGTTACAAGGCCTCTTCGATCGTGCCGGTCAGTTCCTTGGACGTCGGTTCGACGGCTGGGTCGAAGCGGGCGACGACGGCGCCTTGTTTGTCGACGAGGAACTTGGCGAAGTTCCACTTGATGTCGCCGGGACCGTCGGGCTGCGTCGGCTGGGAAGTCAGGAACTCGTAGAGCGGGTGCCGGTCATCGCCGTTGACGTCGACCTTGGAGAACATCGGGAACGTCACGTTGAAGCGGGTTTCGCAGAACGTGCGAATCTCTTCGTCAGTACCGGGCTCCTGACCCGCGAACTGATTGCACGGGAAGCCGAGGACCGCGAAGCCGCGTCCCTTGTACTTGCGGTGCAGCTCCTCGAGTCCCTTGTACTGGGGGGTCAACCCGCACTGTGAAGCAACGTTGACGATTAGCAGCGTCTTGCCCGCGAAATCGGCCAGGCTCTTCTCGTTGCCGTCGATCGTCGCCGCTGTAAAGTCGTGTACTTTTTCCATGGGCTCTCATGGCAAACGGACCGTCGGGTTGCAATCCCGGGGGTTGGATCGCGCCGTCGATCGGCACCGGGGTCGGCGCCAAACTTGCGCTTTCCGCTCGGGCTCCTATGGTGTCCCGACCCGGTGCGACGATGCTCAACGTTTCCCTGCGCTACGACCTGCGGTTTCCTTCCTTCGCCCCGGGCACGCACGCCGAACGGTACGCCGCGTGTCTGGACCAGTGTGCCTGGGCGGACGACGCGGGTTTCCGATCGGTCACGCTTTGCGAACACCACGGAGTCGCCGACGGATTCATGTCGGCACCGCTGACGATCGCCGCCGCGGTCGCGGCGCGCACGCGCCGCGTCGGGATCAGTATCGTCGCGGCTCTGCTGCCGCTGCACGATCCGATCCGCTTCGCCGAGCAGTGCGCCGCGATCCAACTCATCAGCAACGGTCGGCTGATGTTGGTGGCCGGCCTCGGCTACCGGAGCGAGGAGTTCGAGATGGCCGGCATCGATCGCGCGCAGCGCGGTCGACTGCTCGAGGAGCATCTGACGGTGATGCAGAAGGCGTGGAGCGGCGAGCCGTTCGAGTGGCGCGGTCGGACGGTGCAAGTGACGCCGCGTCCACCAGCGCCGCCGGTGGTCTACGTCGGCGGATCCACGGAAAACGCCGCGCGTCGCGCCGCTCGGCTCGGCGCCGGCTTCTTTCCGGCGATCGACGACGCCGGCCTCGCCGAGATCTACCGGCGCGAGTGCGCCGATCGCGGCCTACGGCCCGGTCCGGTGGTTCTACCTCGAGGGCCTGGGTTCATTCATGTCAGTGAAGATCCCGAGGGCGACTGGGAGCGTATCCTGCCGTATGCGATGCACGAGGCGACGACCTATGCATCGTGGCAACAGACCGGTCAGCGCTCGACCGTGCGCGTCGACGCCAAGACGCCGGAAGAATTGCGCGCCAGCGGCGGCTACGTCGTCGTTACTCCCGACCAGTGTGCCGAGATCGCGCGCCGCGACGGCGGCATCGTCCTCCACCCGTTGATGGGAGGAATGCCCGCCGAGTTGGGTTGGCAGAGCCTGCGTCTGTTTCAGGCGAAAGTGCTGCCCCAACTCTGAGCCGAGCGCGCGAGCGCCGGTCTTTCAGCGGTTGGCGCGGCGGAGCCTGAGGGCGAAGACGCCGACCGTAAACAACCCCAGCAGGGCAACGACGATTCCGGTGCTGGACACCGCCGGGGCTGGGGCTGTGACCGCGACGCAGGTGCCCTCCTGGCCTTCGAGATTGCAGACTTCCAAGGGTCCGTCGCACTCGGTGTCGCAGCAGAAGTTGTCGACGCAGTTGCCGGAGACGCAGTCGTCCGGCTCGACGCAGTCGCCGCCACCCGGGACCTCGGTGGCGGTCGCCGTCGCGGTAGCGGTCGGTGTGTAGGTGGCGCAGCCGGGCAGTTCACGGCCGGAGGTCGCCGCCACGGCGCCTTCGTTCGGATCGCATACGGCGTCGGGCACGAAGAAAGTGGAATTACTGCTGATGAACGGGCAACCCGCTTCGAGTTCGTTGTCTGTGCAGAACCCGTTCAACGTGACGCAACAGCCGACGAGGGACGGACGGCACGCTCCTTCGCCAGTGCATACCTCGTCCGGGGTGAACGTTCCGTTGAGTTGCTGCGTGCATTCAGGCGCGGACGCCAGAAGCTCGCAGGTTCCGTTCTGTGCGAGACAGCACCCAGGGACGATGTTGCCGCCGTCGGCCGAGCGCAGGCTGGCGAGGCTGAGGGCCAGGGACAGCGCCGTCACCAGACTCCAAGCGGCTTTTCCGGACTGCGACATGGAGCGTTCCCTACCTTTCGAGATCCGGACGGACTCAGCGGTGGCTTCGGCGTCGGCGGAGGCCGAAGGCGCCAACCGCGCACACTCCGAGCAGCGCGGCGACCAGACCGGCGTTCGACACGGCCGGTGCCGGCGCCGTGATCTCCGTGCAAACGCCCTCCAGCCCCGGGAGACCGCAGTCCTCGTTGGCTCCGCCGCAAGCCGTGTCGCAACAGAAGTCGTCGACGCAGTTGCCCGATACACAGTCCGACGGATCCACGCACGACCCGCCGTCGGGAATCATCGTGGCGGTCGACGTCGCGGTCGCCGTTTCAGTTGCGGTTGCCGTTGGTGTCGGGGTCAGCGTCGCGCAGCCTGCATCGACTGGGCCCGAAGAAGTGGCATTTCCGTTGAAGCCGACACAAACGGCATCGGGGACCAACGTGCCGGTCGCGAACTGAACACAGTCGGACAAACTATAGTTGTCGAGGCAAATCGAATCAGATTCGCAGCAGCCGAACTCGGGCGCTCCGCAGGTTTCGTTGTCGAGGCAGAGCGCACCCGCGGTAAAGGTTCCGTTGGCGACCATGCAGACTGTTTCGGAACTAACGTTTGTGCACGACCCATTATCGGGCAAACAGCACCCCGTGCCGACGTTCCCGCCCCGCGCGGGCTGCAAACTCCAGATGCTGAGAGCTAACGACAAGCCCGTGATGACACTCCACGCTGCTTTTCCCGATTGAGACACGACAGGCGAACCTCACACTCCGGCGCTGCGGCGAAGACGCAGCGCGAACATTCCGATACCGAGGAGTGCGAAGAACGCGGCGATCATGCCGGTGTTGGAAACAGCGGGCGCGGGCGCGGTCGGCAGCGGCGAACAGGTTCCGACCTGCCCCGGGAGGTTGCAGGCTTGGTTGGCGCCCTCGCACGCAGTATCGCAGCAGACGTCGTCGACACAGTTGCCCGACACACAATCCACGGGATCCACGCACGAACCGCCGTCCGGAATCATCGGGGTTTCCGTCGTTGTCGCCGTCGCTGTAGCCGTGGCAGTCGCGGTGGCTGTGGGCGTCGCGGTCAAGGTCGCGCAGGCAGGAGCGCCAGGGCCGGAAGAGACGGCATTCCCATTGAACCCGACACATACGGCGTCCGGGACGATCGTGCCGTTCTCGAGCAATAAACAGTCGGCCTCACTCAAGTTGTCGAAACACGCCGGGCTATCCGTCTCGCAGCACCCGTACTCTGGCTCCCCGCAGGTTTCGTTGTCGAGACAGAGCGCACCTTCTGTGAAGGTTCCGTTGGCGGCGATGCACAACGTCTCAGTCGGAAAGTTCGTGCACGACCCATTCTCGGGCAAACAGCACCCCGCGCCGAAGGGGATGGATCCTCGAGCTGGTTGCAAACTCCAGATGCTTAGGGCCAACGACAATGCCGTGACGACACTCCACGCTGCTTTTCCCGACTGAGACATATCCCCTCCGCAAGAATTGCCGGTCTTTTCTGGCAATTGGACTCGGCCTCGTTACCTCAACCAAACGCAAAAATCCAGGGTTATTCCCATCGGCCCAACCGGCGACGGCCAAAACCGATTTTTGGTACATTTCCAGGGCTTTGGTGGTCGCGCGTGCTGTACTCACGGGCGCGGCTTCCTGCCCGGTCGGCTGCCGTAGTCGAGAAATGGATCGTCGCGATCACGCACCGCCTGGCGGAAGCCGACATCAGCGGCCTTCTGGACGAAATCGAGCCCTTCCTGGGTGTGGCGGGCGATCCCATCGAACAGCGTTCCGAGTTGGCGGCTGGAGGCAAGGCCCATGTTTTCGGCGGTTTGGTTGCACAGGAGCTTTAGCATCACCAGCTGGTTGGTCGGCACCAGGGCCATGCGGCGGGCGAAGGCGCGGGCATGGGCCTGTAACTCCGCGTCGGCAATGCATTCGTGGATCAAACCGATACGGGCCGCCTCGGGTGCCGGGATCTCGTCCCCAGTCAATAGATAGCGCTTGGCCTTTTCGAGGCCCATCCGATAGACCCACATCGCCGTCGTCGGCGTGCCCCAGACTCGCGACGGGGGGTAGCCGAAGGAAGCCCCCTCGCCGGCGATGATGAGATCGGCGCAGAGAACCATGTCGGTGCCGCCGCCGATGCACCACCCCTGAACGGCTGCGATGGTCGGTTTGGCCGCGTACCAGAGCTTCATGTAGGTGTCGACGAACCGGCCCATCATCCGCATGTCGGCGACCGAGTCCCAGACGCGTCCGGCGCCGCCCGGCGCCGCGGGGCTCTTTTCCGCGGCCTGGGCGGCCGTCGACCAATCGAGTCCGTAGCCGGCGCAGAAGGCCGGCCCCTCGGCGCGCAGGAGGATGACGTGGGCCTCCCGACAGTCGTCGCCCTCATCAATGGCGGCGGCGAGTTCGTCGCGCAGGACCGGGGTGATGGTGTTGTACTCATCGCCTCGCGTCAGAGTGATCGTGAACACGCCGTCTTCGACATCCGTTCGCAGTGTCTGCATGGGATCAACCTCTTGGTGAGAGAATCGTTCGTCGCGCGGAGGCGCGGCGGAGGGGGTCGTCGTGCTTCGGGGCCTGATCGATCAGCGGGCTCCAACGGAGGATCCGCGGTCTCGATCTCGACCGGGATATCCTCTCCGCGCCTCGACGCCTCTGCGCGAAATCAATCATCGGTGTCGCAGCGCGACTTTCATCCAGCGCCCCGGAAGCGGCGACGGATGGATGTAGCAGCGCAGCCAGCAGGGCTCGGCGCAGCCGTCGGTCGCCAGTTGCCGGTAGAGATCCCGCCGAGCCGTGGACTGCCAAACCGTGGCCAGATCCTCGGAGTGGATGTTCGCGTGCAGCGGGTAGCGGCAGATGTAGCAGGCGCCGTCTTCGCGAATGGTGAGGGTGTTGAAGATGCGCGGGAAGCAGTGATCGGTCGCCAGACTTTGCATGGAATCTCGCTCGAACAGGAAGCGCTCGAAATTCCGGTGATAGGCGTCGGCCATCTCAGGGTGGCGGCGCAGGGTGCGATCGACCTCCGCGGCAATACCAGGGCGATCGGTCGCGGTGAACGACTGCGCCGAGGACGTCGTCATCAGGCCGGGGTTCTCGTGTAGCGGTTGGATCTCCACAGCGTCGGCAGTCGCGGCGAAGGTGTCGACGAACTCGCCGAGGCGCCCGGCATTCTCCCGCATCAGCACGCCGCACACCGAGATCCGCGGCAGCGTCCCGTGCCGCGCCGCTTTGAGCGCCTCGATGCCGCGCAGGATCTTCTCGAACGAGCCCTGCTGGCGGCGAATCACGTCGTGGAGGCGAGCGTCCGGCGCATCGATGCTCACCTGGACGTGGTCGACGCCTGATGCCGCGACCCACCCCGCGGCTTCCTCGAGGAGGTGACCGTTGGTGTTGATGGACACGATCTTGCCGGCGGATTTGAGCGTGTCGACGATCGCGGGCAGCGACTTCACCATCATCGGTTCGCCGCCCGAGAGGGCGACGAACCTGGTCGTGGCCGCGCCGATGGTCGCGGCGAGCCGCAAGAGAGCGTCGTCGTCGATCCGCGAGCGGTCCTTCCACGAGTCGCAGTGGACGCACTGGTAGAAGCAACGTTGCGTGAGCACCCACAGGATGGCCGGTGGGTGGCGCGCCAAACCGAGAGTGTTGGCGCCGGCATGCGCATACAGCGACAGTCGCTCGCGCGTCGCGAGTTTCATCTCAAAGCGTCTCGCACGGTCGGTCTTCTTATCGTTCCCGATCGCTTGTACTACACGCGGTCATCGTCCGACCAGCGCGCGGAAACGGCGGCCTTGATTCTAGCGCGGAAGACCCGTCGAGGCGGCGCGGCACCGGCGGAATTTCATTCTTCCCCGCTTCGGCCTTTGCGTGTTAGGGTCCGGTCGTTTCGAGGGGGACTGGGTCGCATGGCCGCCATGTTGACGGACGCAACGCCGATCGAAGATCGACAGTCTCGGCTCCTCGTGAGCCGTTTGGGTTTTTTCGACCGCGTTCGATTGCCGCTCTATCGACTGCGGCGCGCGCTTGCCGAGCCGCAACGATTTTCGCGCCTGCACTACAGCAGCGTGCTGGCCACACTTCACGCAATCGGCGAACGCGACGCGCCGGCACTGCTGCGCGACCACTTGGGCGTCGACGATGGGACGTTGCGCCGGATCGAGTCGGATTTGACCGGCGATGCGGCTTTCCTGCGTCACATCGAGCACCGCCACCGCGAAGTGCGCGGTCGCGCCGTCCGCCTGCTCGGCTCGTGGGCGGCCGAGGACCGCGACCCGGCTTGCCGCCTCCTCTACTATCTCGCGCGGGTGTTGCGACCGCGTGTGGTCGTCGAGACCGGGGTGTTCGACGGATTCTCGACGGCGTTCCTGCTCAAGGCGTTGCGCGACAACCAGCGCGGGAAGCTCTGCTCGATCGACCTGCCGGCGCGGTCGGCGGTCGCCGGCAGCACCGACAAGATGGCGTATGACGCGTTGCCGCCGGGATGCGATCCGGGCTGGGTCATCCCCGACGATCTGCGATCGCGATGGACCGTGCGCTTCGGCACCAGCGCGGAGTTGCTGCCGCGCTGGCTGGAGGAAATCGGACCGATCGACATGTTCTTTCACGACAGCTTGCACACCCGCGACAACATGGCTCGGGAATTCGAGACGGCGTGGCGTGCGCTGTCGCCCGGCGGGGTGCTGGTCAGCGACGACGTGTTTTGGAGTCGAGCGTTCTGGACGTTCACCGCGGCGAAAGGCGCAAGGCGAATCATCTCGAAGGGCGTCGGCATCGCGCGTCGGCTCGATCGATCGCGGGTGGCGCGATGAGGGAGTCGAGAGACGCGGAACCGCCGATCGTATCGGTGGTGATTCCGGTTGCGCCCGGACGCAGGCCTCTCGTCGTCGGGTCGCTCGCGAAATTGGATACGGATGTGGTCCCTCACGAAGTTCTCGTCGACCACGGCGGCAACGCGTCGCGCAATCGAAACCGCGGCGTGGACCGATCGCGCGGCCGCATTCTCGCCTTCACGGACGACGACTGTGTCGTCGAGAGCGACTGGCTCGCGAACGCCGCACGCTTTCTCGAAACCCACCCCCAGTTCGACGCGGTCGGGGGGCCGCAACTGAATCTGGCGAGTGAAGGGCCGCTGGGGCGTGCGACGGGCTATGCGTTGGCCTCGTGGTTCGGTACCGGACGCACGCGCCGCAGATTTCGCGCGACGCGCCTGTGCCTGGCCGCGACCGAGCGCGACCTCACATCGGCGAACCTCTTCATCACCCGCGCCGCGTTCGACCGCTGGGGGCCGTTCGACGAACGTCTCTGGCCCAACGAGGAAACCGCCCTCTTGCGCAGAATCGAAATGGGCGGCGGCCGCATCGCCTACGATCCGTCGATCGTAGTGCGCCACCGGCGCCGCGGCACTCTGTGGCAGCTGGCGCGGCAATGCGCCGGCTACGGGCGCGGCCGCGCTCGCCAGTCGCGTATCGAGCGACGGCGCCTGACGGCGTGCGAACAGGTGATCCCGCTGTCGTTCCTTTTCTATCTGGCGGCGCTCCCTCTGCTTCTCCCCTGGACACGACTGGTGCTGCTGCCGATGGCGGCGTACTGCGTCTTCAGCGTCGTCGCGTCCGTCGCGACGGCTGCAGCGCGCCGGGACGCGGCGACGGCGCCGTTGTTGCCGGCTGTTTACGCCGTGATCCACCTCGCCTACCCCGCGGGCATCCTCTACGGAAGCGCTCGTGACGCTGTCGCCTCGGGGTGGTCGGAGCCGTCGCAGGCAACCGCGACGGCGCGGGCTCGATCATGAAGATCCTGATCGGCTATCCGCCGCTCGAGAGCCCGCGCGGCCAGCCTACGCTCGGGCAGAATCGGCAGTTCGAGTGGTTCAGCAATCCGTCCTACGTCTACCCGATGGTGGTCGCGATGGCGGCGACCATGTTGGCGCGGCGGGGGCACGATGTGCATTGGACGGACGGCGTAGCCGAGGAGTGGAGTTACTCGGAATACCGCTCGCGCGTCGAGCGCGAGCAGCCGGACATGCTCGTCATCGAGACGAAGACCCCGGTGGTGGTGCAGCACTGGCGCATCATCGCCGACCTCAAGACGATTTCGCCGGCGACGAAGATCGTGCTGATGGGCGATCACGTGACGGCGTTCCCCGCCGAGACGTTGAAGCGGTCGCCGACCGACTACGTGCTGACCGGGGGCGAGTTCGACGCGGGACTGGTCAGTATCGCCGATCACATCGAAGGGCGGGGTGGCCTGATTCCCGGAATCTGGTATCGCGACGGCGAAGACGTGCGCAACACAGGCCCGTTCGTCCTGACCAAGCGCGACTACTCCGATCGGCCGTTCTTCGACCGCGACCTCACCAAGTGGCACCTGTACGGCGAGCACCTCTACTACCGGCCGAGCACCTACACGATGGTCGGTCGCGATTGCTGGCACCCGACGTGTACGTTCTGCAGCTGGACGACGCTGTGGCCGCGCTTCGGCACGCGCCCGGCGGAGTCCCTGCTCGACGAGGTCGAGATGATTCTCGATCGCTACCAGGTGCGCGAGATCTTCGACGACACCGGGACGTTTCCCATCGGCGCGTTCCTCCAGAAGTTTTGCCGCGGCATGATCGAACGCGGCTACGCCCGCGACGTGTACTTCTCGTGCAACATGCGCATCGACGCCCTGCGGCGACCGGACTACGACCTGATGGCGAAAGCCGGCTTTCGATTGGTCAAGCTCGGCATCGAGTCGGCGAACCAACACACCCTGGATCGACTGCGCAAGGGCACCTCGGTCGAGGCGATGGTGCGCGGCTGCAAGGAGGCGAAGCAGGCGGGACTGTCACCCCACCTGACGACGATGGTCGGCTATCCGTGGGAGAGCAAAGACGACGCGCGCCGCACGATCGATCTCGCGCAATCGCTCTTCAGCGACGGATGGGCCGACACCATCCAGGCGACGGTCGTCATTCCGTACCCAGGGACGCCGCTGTTCGAGGAAGCGCGGCGGCAAGGCTGGCTCAAGTACGGAACGGACTGGGAGAAGTACGACATGACGCGGCCGGCGATGCACACGCCGATTCCGGACGAGGAACTGATGGAACTCGTGAAGGAACTCTACGGCGTCTTCATGTCGGCGCGGTTCATCTTGCGCAAGGTGCTGTCCGTGCGGGCGTGGGAAGACGTGCGGTACTACGCCCATGGAGCCAAGATCGCGGTCGGACACATGCTCGACTTCAAGCGCGGAGGCCGCGATCTCGCCATCCCCGATTGAGGCCGTGGCGCCGGCGCGCCTTTGTGCCGTCTGTGGTCGGGAGTCCGCGGCCGCGCGTATCCTCGAGGTGGCTCACTTCGAGACGGGAGAGTCGTTTGCCGTGATGCGCTGCTCGAGCTGCGGCGCTTTGAGAACAGGGCCGACGCCAGACGACCTGCGTCCGTACTACGCGTCCGAACTCGCGGCGACGATGACCCAGCCGGGGAGCCGGCTCTTCGGCGCGCTGCGGATGCAGCGTCTCCGCTTCGAGGTGCGCCGCCTTCAACGGCATCTCGACGAGCACGCGCTGCTCGACATCGGCTGTGGTACCGGGGATTTCGCGCTCGCGGCTCATCGGCGGGGTTTCGATGTCGTCGCCGCTGACGGCGGCGCCGCGCCGCCCGCCGACATCGCGACGCTGCCCGGCGTCCGCTACGTCCGATTTGATTTCGAGTCGTTCGCGCTGAGCGGCCCGCGTCCCAGCGGCCCGCACGTGGCGGTCCTGCGGCACGTTCTCGAACACGTTCGCGACCCAGTGCGATTGTTGAACCGATTGTCCGAGCAAGGCGCTACCGCGTTCTACATTCTCGTGCCCAACGCCGCCTCGCGAGAGCGGCGGCTGCTCGGCCGCCACTGGTACTCTTGGGATCCGCCGCGCCACTTGTGGCACTTCGACGAGGAATCCCTGCGGCGGGTTTGCCAGCGCGCCGGTCTGATCCAGATCGCGCGCGGGATGGCGACGGCGCCGACGCTGGTGCCGAGCCTCTACAGCTACTTGCGGCTGCGCGGTTGGCCGGCCGCCGCTTACGAACCTTTCGGACCGAACAGCTGGTTCACCGCGTTGAGCGCGCCGCTCAACCTCGCGCTTCGGCATAACGCCCTGTGGTGCATCGCTCGCGCTCGGTAAGCGATCGCTGATCCGCGCGACGTTGTCGATTTGCGTTCCGATCTGTGGTCACCATCTCGGCTGCACTCTCCGCAGGCGAGGAAAATGACGACGAGCGCGATGCCGCAACTTCTGGAGTTCACGTCCGCCGACGGACTGCGTCTGTTGGCCGACGTCTGGGGAGATGCCGGCGCGCGACCGGTGCTGTTGCAGCACGGGGGAGGTCAGACCCGGCACTCGTGGGGGAGCACGGCCGCCGACCTCGCCGCCGCGGGGTGGCGGGCCATCTCCCTCGACCTGCGGGGCCATGGCGATAGCCACTGGGATCCGCGGGAGAACTACAGCCTCGATGCCTATGCGAGCGATACCCGCGCGGTGCTGGCCCAGATCGACCGCCCGACCGTCGTGGTCGGTGCCTCGCTGGGCGGACTTGCGGCGTTGCGCGCGCACGACACGGGCGCTGAGAAGTGGTTTGCCGGGCTGATCCTGGTCGACGTCACCCCCACTCTCGATCGCTCCGGCGCCGAGCGGATCCTCCAGTTCATGGGCGCCCGTCTGGCGGACGGATTCGCCGACCTCGACGAGGTCGCGGACTCGATCGCGGCGTACATGCCGCACCGCCGTCGCCCCGAAAATCTGGAGGGGCTCAAGAAGAACCTGCGTCTCGGCGTTGACGGCCGGTACCGCTGGCATTGGGATCCCGCGTTCGTGACATCGGGGCGCCGGGTATCGGGAACGGAGCGCGATCCCCTGATCGAGGCCAGTCGCAATCTGCGGGTTCCGACGTTGCTGGTGCGTGGCCGGATGAGCGACATCGTCACGATGGAGACCGCGCGAGAGTTCCTCGAATTGGTGCCGCATGCGGAGTTCGTCGACGTCTCCGGCGCCGGCCACATGGTGGCCGGCGACTGCAACGACATCTTCAGCGACGCGGTTCTGCGATTCCTGGGACCCGCGTAAACGGGAGGCGATTCAGCTGAGCCCAGGTACTGTCCCAATTTGCCCCGACGCCCTGACCTACCGATCATGTCGAGTGCGAGAGGAGCGAGCGCATCGAGACACCGGTATGTAGGGCGTGGCCTCTCGATACACCGGCCCTGCGGGCCGGCACTCGAGGCGAACGGTGAGGGTCGCCAGACTGAGCAAATTAGGACAGTACCGAGCCCCGCCGGTGGCTTGCGGGCGACCTCGCGACCGGCTAGCCACTCGTGGATTGATCATCCCGGGGGCGCGGCCCCCGCTCATCGAGGGAATCCATGGACAAAGTACAAGCCACCAACCTGCGTCCCGGCATGGTCGTCGACTACAACGGCGCGCCGCACCGCGTGATGTCCTTCACCCACCGAACGCCGGGCAAGGGCAACGCGGTGGTTCAGGCGAAGCTGCGCAACGTCCGCACCGGCCTGCAGACCGAGACGCGACTGGGTTCGACCGAGACCATGGATCGGTTGAGCGTCGAGGGGCGCGCGACGGAGTATCTCTACGATGACGGTGCGGGGATGGTCTTCATGGACAGCGAGAACTTCGAGCAGATCACGCTTCCGCGCGAACTGATCGAGGAAGAAGCGCCGTGGTTGGAGCCCAATATCAAGGTCGTGGTGCAGTACATCGGTGGCGAGGCGATGGGGATCGAGCTGCCGAAGACCTTGGACGTCGAAGTGCGCGAAACGGACCCGCCGATGAAGGGCGCCACCGCCTCCGCGTCGCCGAAGCCGGCGACCCTGGTGAACGGCGTCGTGATCAAGGTCCCGCAGTTCGTCGAGGCGGGAGAGTTCGTGCGAGTCGACCCGACCGAGGCGCGATACCTCGAACGCGTGAAGTAGTTTCCTCGAGACCCTCGCCCTACCGCTCGCCGCGGGCGGATTTCTCGAGGACCCAGATGTAGCCGGGGGATGCCCAAAGGGCGTTGCGCACCACCCACGCGGCGATCCGTGCGCGCGTGGTGCCGGGTCGGATCATGTACGCCGTGTGGAATCGCTCCGGCTCGCACACGGTGCGCTCCGTGTAGTCGACGCGGCGGAAACGGTGCACCAGGCGAAGCAGCCCCCAGTAGGTGAGGTGCTTCTCGTAGTAGTGCGTACCGCGCCCGGTCAGGCGTAGGTAGAGATCAGCCAGAGGCCTCGGCAGCAGTGCGAGGAACGGCAGGTTGTAGTGGGGCTCGTTGATCATCAGTCGGTTGCTGGCGGCGAAGTAGCAGACGCCGCCCGGTCGCAGGACGCGGTGGATCTCTTCGAACATGACGCGCGCGTCCGGCACGTGTTCGTAGACCTGCGAGCAGATCGCCACGTCGAAGGAAGCGTCGTCGAACGGCATGTTCATCGCGTCGCCGACGCGGAACTCCAGATTCGCCGCGGAAAAGTTGCGCTTCGCGTGTTCGACGCCGAGTTCATCGATGTCGATCCCCACCACCCGTCGGAGGTGCCGCGCCAACACGTGGTCGATGATGCCGGTCGAGGTGCCGACGTTGACGAGGTCGAGGTCGACAAGCGCGCGGCCGAAGTGGTCCTCCAATACGGCGATCATGGTGCGCGCCTTGCGGCCGCGCCCGTCGGCGTCGAACATCGCCGGGTTCTCCCGCGAGAATCCGAGTTGGTAGCCACGCTCCATAGGCCGGGAGGATACCACGCCTCGCCGACCCCGGAAGCGCGAAACGCGGCGGCGCACCGCGCGATCGGTGATTCCAGAACCGTGCAATCGGCAACGGTGGTAATTTACTCCGCCGCGCCCGGGGGGTAGAACGGTCGGCGTCCGGATCCAGATCGATCGGCCGCGGCGCCGGCCTATCGGAGGAAGTGGTTTCATGCGGTTTCGCGATGGCGACACGCGGCAGCGTGCGATGTTCGTATTGCTCGTCGCGGTATATCTACTCGGCGTCGGCATCAACCTCGCGGACAAGTTCGAGCGGGTGGGACGACCGGACGTCGGGTGGGTCATCGACGACGGCAATCTCTCGCCGACGCGGCCCGAGGTCTCGGAGGCCGGGCTGCGCGGCGGTGGGCGCGCTCTCGAAATCAACGGCGAACCGTGCACGGCACAAAAGCTGGGACGCCACGGACTCATTCCCCAACCCGGGATCCGCACCGAGCCCGGTGCTACGAACGTCCTGAAGTTTCAGCGCCCGACCGGCGAGATCGCGGAGATGGAGATCGCCGTTCGCGACTGGGAATGGCACGACGCGATGTTCAGCGAGGGTGTGACATTCACCCTCGGCCTGCTTTTCTTCGTGGTCGGCACGACCACGTTCGTCCTGCGACCGTACACGCCGAGTAGTTGGGCGTTGCTCGCGCTCTGTTCGATGGTCGGCGGTGTCCTCAGCACATTGCTCATCGCGGCCGTCACGCACTACGAGATCGCGCTTTTCTACTTCCTGTCTCTGGTCGGTTTCGTCAGTGCGGCGCCGCTACACGCCGCGCTCGCCTTTCCGGTGACTCATCCGCTCCTCGCGAAGCATCCGCGGATCCTCTGGTTGGTGTACGGCTTCGGGTTCGCCCAGGCCTGCCTCTACATCATCGGTTGGCGGACCGGCTTTCACGGCACCTTCGCGTTCTCGCGTGTCGTCGGCGCAGTCCTCCTTCTCGCCTCCATCAGTGTATTCGTCGGGCGCTGCATCCAGCTCTCGTTCGACGACGACCGGCTGGTACGCCAGCGCGCGCACATCCTGTTGTCAGGCTCGATTCTCGGCCTGGTGCCGGCGGCGGCGATCCAGGTGTTGCAACAGGGCTTTCGCGCCTTCCCGATCGACAGCAGATTCACGTACTGGACTCTGGGCATCTTTCTGTTCGCGCTCGGCCGCGTGACCTTGCGCGAAGAGATGATGAACGCGCGCATCGCCGTGCGTCGCGGTGTCCTGTACACCGCCGCGGTCGTCTTTCTGACCGCTCTCGCCTCCGTGCTCACGGCGGTCAGCCCGATGGCGGTCGCCGGGCTTCTCTTGCCGTTGTTGTACGTGTGGCCGCGTTTCGTGGAGCGGCTGAACCGCGTCCTCTACCCCAAGCGCGCTCGCTTTCCCGAGATTCTGCGCAGCATCGGCGACGACCTGGCCGCCTCCACGTCGGTGGACGCCGTCCTCGATAAACTGGCGAGCGCTCCGGCGCGCCTCTGTGACACGACCCGCAGCGTCGCCTTCCTCGTCCCGGGCGAGCACGACGCGCTCGAGCACATCCGGGTGAGTGACGGATCTCTCCTGACTCCGGGGCCGCCGCTACACGAGGAAGCCTTGGTGCGGGTCCTTACCGCGATGCGCAAGACCATCCTGCGCAACCAGGTCGCCATCCAGCCCCACTTCTCGGAGATCAAGCCGGAGTGTTACGCCGGGTTCGACCGGCTCGGCGCGGACATCCTCTTGCCGATCTCTCGCCAGGACCGCGCCATCGGCGGCCTGGCGCTCGGCCCGCGCGCCACGGGAGACGTCTACGAACACGCGGAACTGGACGCGCTCACGACGGTGGCGCAACAAGCGGTGCAGTCGATCATTCGCGTCGAGGCCACCGATCGGTTGCGTTCACGCGAGCGCGAGTTCGCCGACCTCAAGCGATTCCTCTCGCCGCAGATCATCGACGAGGTCATGGCCAGCGGCGGCGCCTCCGAACTAAAGAGCCAACGCAAATGGGTGACCGTTTTCTTCGCCGACCTGCGCGGCTTCACGTCGTTCTCCGACACCGTCGAGCCGGAGGAGGTGATGGCGACGCTGGCGGAATATCACGCGGCGATGGGAGTTCGCATCGCCGAGTACGCCGGTACGCTGGAGCGCTTCGCGGGCGACGGGTTCATGGTCTTCTTCAACGACCCGGTGCCGCAGCCGGACCACATCACCCGCGCGGCCCGGATGGCGTTGGCGATGCGCACCGACGTCGAAGGGCTGCGGGCCGGCTGGGCGCGCCGGGGCTACGACATGCACATCGGCATGGGTTTCCACACCGGTTACGCTACCTGCGGCTTCGTCGGGTATGAGGGCCGCCGCGACTACGGTGTCATCGGCAACGTGACCAACCTCGCCGCCCGCCTCAGCGACGCCGCCGCGCCGGGAGAGATCCTCATCACGCACCTGGTGCGCAGCGAGTTGGCCAGCGATTACCGCACCGAGCCGGTCGGACAGCTCGAGCTGAAAGGCTTCACGCAGAAGCAACAGGCTTACCGGCTGATCTCCAACGGCCGACCGTGAGACAGGGGCTTCGCTTCAGACCGCGAACGGCCCTTGGATCTCGTATGTGACACCGCCGGTCGGTGGCATTCCGGCGCCGCGCTGAGAGCTGAAGTAGAGGCGGGTGCCGGACGGATCGAACGCCGGACCGGCGACCTCCGAACTTTGGTGACCCACGACCTGGACGAGCGGAACGATCTCGCCCGCCGGGGCGAAGGCGACGATCTGCATGTCGCCGCCGTCTTCCGCGACCAGGACGTCTCCCTGCGCGGATACGGTGACGTTGTCGACGCCGGTGAGAATCGGATTGTCCGAGGTGTCGTCGTCGTAGAGGATGTCGACGCGCGCGTCGTCGATGTCGTAGACCCAGACGCGATTGTCGAACTTGGTGGTGAAGTACACGACGTGATTGCGGTACCAGATGCCCTCGCCGCCCAGGAATGCCGTACTATCCTCCACCTGTCGGCGGGTAGGGACCTCGCCGAGAAACATCGGATCGGGAACGGGCAGCCATTCGATGGGACCGGCCGGCCCATCGCCGATGACGCGCGCGACTTCCAGGCTACCGTTGTCGAGATCGATTCGGTCGTCGTCGACGGGCTCGTCGAGCGGGACGTACCGGTAGAATCTGCCGTCGACCTGATCCTCGGTCAGATAGAGGTGACCGTTGATCGGGTCGACGGCGACCGCCTCATGCTGAAAAGTGCCAAGCGCGGGGCGCAGGATCGCCGGCTGCGCGCCGGTTGGATCGCATTCCCATACCTGGCCCATCGGTGTCTCCTCGCAGGACAGCCAGGTTCCCCACGGCGTCGGGCCGCCGGCGCAGTTGCGCGTCGTTCCGGCGAGGATCGAGTAGGCGTCGACGACGTTGCCGTCGGCGTCGAAGCGAAGCGCGCCGACCCCTCCGGCGCCTGGTCCGAGCTCGCTGTTGGATACGTAGATCCAACCGCCGTCCTCGGTTTCGAACGTCGCGCCGCCGTCCGGCCAGGCGTGCCAGAGATAGGGAGACGTCGCGACCGGCGCGCTGCCGGTGCGCGCGACGACGCGACTCGTGAACCCTGCCGGCAGGCGCAGCCCGTTTGCGTCGGCCGGCCCGAGCGGGCCGAGATTGGCGATGTTGCTGACCGGGCGATCCGGTCCCTTGCCGCCGCAGCCGTACAGCGCCGAGCCGGTCGCGACCAGCCCCAAACCGAGGAAGCCCCGCCGCAACACTTCGCGCCGCGACAGGCCGCCGCGTGCCGAGAGCGATCGTGAGGCCCGGGTGAACGTCATCGCGGCGGGACTCTATCCAAGCGCGCGGCCGCGGGACAAGAGGGGCACGGCGCCGCCGCGGCACCGGTGTCGATCGTCCTCCCGCTTGCGAAGTATGCGCGGATCGCCGACACCTCACGCACCGGGGGCATGACTACCGACTTCCGTCCTCGCGCGGGGAACAAAACACAGTCCGATGGGTGCCGTTCATTTTTCGATCGATACGCAACTGGTCGAACGCCTCAAACGGCTGATGCCGCTGACGGTGTTCGTCGAGACGGGAACGTTCCACGGCGACACCGTCGCGGCCGTGCGCCCGTACTTCGACAAGCTGTACAGCGTCGAGGCCGTCGAGGAGCACAACGCTATCGCTCATCGGCGCTTCGCATCCGACGACGCGGTGGACATACGTCTCGGTGAATCCGACGGGTTTCTGCGCGAACTCTCTCCACTTCTGAGAGACGCGTCGGTGCTGTACTGGCTGGACGCTCATTGGTGCGAGACCGGCGGGACGAACGCGGCACTCGCGACGCAATGCCCACTGCTGGAGGAGATCGCCGCCATCGGAACGCTGAATTCGAACAGCGTCGTCCTGATCGACGACGCGAGGTACTTCCTATCCCCGCCGCCGGCGCCGAACGATCCGAGTCATTGGCCTCGGCTCGACAGGGTGCTCGAGAATCTGCGCGGCCTGAGTGCCGACCACGAAGTGACGGTCTCGAACGACGTGATCATCTTTGCGCCCAAGGCGATCGGCGATGAACTGCGATCGTTCCTGCAGACCCATGCGGTGGACTGGTTGAAGATCCTGCACCGCGCGGAAGATCGCGACGGGCAGCTTCGCCAGGTCACCGCGGCGCTGCGTGCGGCCGAGGATGATCGAGCCGCCCTGACGGCCGTGGTCGAAGTGGAGCGGGAAGCTCTCCGGTCGAGCGAAGCGGTGTCGGCGGATCTGCTGGAGCAAATCCGGATGCTGCAGGAACAGCTGAAGATCAGCGAAGCCGACCGGGCCGCCCGCATGGACGTCATTCGCGACCTGCAAAATCATCTACAAGCGAGCGACGCCGACCGAGCGGCCCGTCTGGACGTCATCCAAGATCTGCAAAATCATCTACAAGCGAGTGACGCCGACCGGGCGGCCCGTCTGGACGTCATCCACGACCTGCAAGATCATCTTCGGCGAAGTGAAACCGATCGAGCCGTCCGTCTCGATGTCATTCGCCTTCTGCAAGGACGCCTGAGAAAGTGGGAGACGGCTCGCGCCGCGCGCGCGGCACGACGGCGATCGAGGAGCGAACGCTCGAAAGGGTGACGAAGTGGGCGGCCACTCGCGCGGACAGGCACGCGCGTCAGACCGGATCGGCGAGGCTTGCGTGCGATCGCATCTGTTGCGCGGTCATGGACGAGCCGTCTGGACTCCAGCCCGGTGGCTGTAGGAGGTATCCGCAGGCCGAGCGCCACGTGTCGGCGTGCCGCGCGTCGCGCAGCATGTCGTTCCATTCGTGAAAGGCGACGCGAACCGGGTGGTAGGTCGCGATGTTCTTCGTCAACCCGTAGTCGACCGCGGCGCGTTCGGGTTCGAACGTGCCGAACAATCGATCCCAGATGATCAGCATTCCGGCGTAGTTGCGGTCCAGGTACTCGAT